>JACCEE010737484.1_pt1 | contig 22982 bp, 27 predicted proteins | sample 7449931 | NCBI WGS metagenome assembly JACCEE01 (sample SAMN15323457, study PRJNA562643) | freshwater metagenome | isolation source: river surface water | place: USA:Blue River Watershed | collected 2017-08-19 | reverse complement strand
TGGCGGCATCAGCCGTGGCGAGATCGACGCATACACCGAGTTCGTCAAGATCTACGGTGCCAAGGGCCTGGCCTACATCCGTGTCAACGACCTGTCCAAAGGTCGCGACGGCTTGCAGTCACCCATCGTCAAGAACATCCACGATGCGGCATTGAACGCCGTGCTGGAGCGCTCGGGCGCCCAAAACGGCGACTTGATTTTCTTCGGTGCCGACAAGGCCAAGATCGTCAACGACGCCATCGGTGCCTTGCGCATCAAGATCGGCCACAGCGAATTCGGCAAGAAAAACGGCCTGTTTGAAGACCGATGGGCACCGATGTGGGTGGTCGACTTCCCGATGTTCGAGTTTGACGACGAAAACCAACGCTACACCGCTGTACACCACCCCTTCACTGCGCCCAAAGACGGCCACGAAGACTGGATGGTCACCGCGCCCGAGAAGTGCATTTCCAAGGGCTACGACATGGTGTTGAACGGTTGGGAAATGGGTGGCGGCTCCGTGCGTATCCACCGTGCAGATGTCCAGCAAAAAGTGTTTGATGCGCTCAAGATCACACCCGAAGAAGCCCAGCTCAAGTTCGGCTTCCTGCTCGACGCCCTGCAATACGGCGCGCCACCGCATGGCGGCCTGGCCTTTGGTCTGGACCGCATCGTGACCTTGATGACCGGTGCCGAGTCCATCCGTGATGTGATTGCCTTCCCCAAAACCCAACGTGCCCAGTGCTTGCTCACTCAAGCCCCAAGCGTGGTGGATGAGAAGCAATTGCGCGAATTGCACATCCGTTTGCGCAACCCGGACGCCGTCAAAGCGGCCTGATGGTCTGTCCCTGAAAGTGTTCAACGCCACCCACCCGGTGGCGTTGTCGTTTGGGGCGCTTGTTCAGCGTCTGCAGAAGGGATGTGTGGGTCAGAGCACGATGCAGGCGGCCAGGTCCACACCATTGGGTGCTTCATAGTCAGCCACCACCCAGGCGCGAGTGGGGTGATCGCTCATGTCCTGCAAAAACTCCAGAATTTCACGGGTGGATGCCAGATCGAGCGCCGCAAACGGCTGGTCCAGCAAGGTGACGGTGGCCCCGCAAGCCAAGGCACCTGCCAGGCCCACTTTGCGGCGGCTGCCCGCTGACAGCATGAACAGCCGCTTGTGGATGTGCTCACCCAGTTTCAGGCGTTGCACAAAGGCTTGCAGCAGATCTTCGTTGAAACGCGGGTAACGTGTGCGCAGGCTGGCCCAACATTCTTCGGGGGTGTCTTCATCACTTTCGGGCAGACGCAAATCTGCAAAAAAAACCTCTTGCTGATAGCGCTGGGAATCGGCAGGCCAGTTCACCTGCTCACCTCCTGCAAGGTGCACCCTCATTTGCCCGGAGTCAGGCGTCAAGTCGGCCGCCAGCCAACGCAGTAAGCGGGTTTTTCCCCGACCTTCATCCCCGGTGACGGCACTCACACCTGTTGGCAGCTGCATTTGAAGACTGGACAGGTGAGGCAGTTCGCAGCGGGTTTGAACGTTCACGTCCAGGCACAGGGTTTGGTGGGGTTGGCAAAGGTGAGAGCGCAGCATGCCGTTGATCCTAGCCGATGCGCATAGGAAAGGGCTGCGCACCCTGTTGGGTACATCCACCTTGGCTGCTTGGTGTATGTGCTTTTGTCAAATACGTCACTTTTTATTGCATTGTGAGACAAATTGTTTTTAATGATTAAAAATGCAAAATATAATTCTTTAGAAGTTATTAAAAATGAAAAGCCATGAAGACAATCGCACAACGGATGGGGACCATAGGGTTGCAAATTCTTGCCGCTTGGGCTGCGTCTGGAGGGTTTTTGTGCGCTTTGGCCCAGGCGTCTCCCAAAGGCCCTGTGGTGTTGACCGTGAGCGGCAAGATCAATGCACCAGTCTCATCCCAAGTGGTGACCTTTGACATGGCCATGCTGCAGGCCATGCCTCAGAAAACCTGGACGACCCGAACGCCATGGGACGTTCATCAGGTCACGTTTTCAGGGCCGTTGTTGCGTGATGTTTTGGCTGCGGTAAAGGCTTCAGGCAGCGAATTGCGGGCAGTGGCATTGAATGATTACCGCGTCAGGATTCCGGTTTCGGATGCCGAGCAGTTCGATGTGGTGGTGGCCTTGCGCATGAATGGCAAGCCCATTCCTGTGAGAACCAAAGGTCCCTTGTTCATTGTGTATCCCTTTGATGCCAACCCGGTATTGCAGGCCAAGTTGTATTACGAACGGGCCATTTGGCAACTCAAAGCCATTGAGGTGGAGTGATGAGGCTGGTCGCCTGGGCGAAGCGCCGCCTCTACGCCGGAGTCTTCATGCTGTTGATGGCCGTGGTGATTCTGACGCTGGGAGCTGGCACGGTGGTGCAGCGGCGTCAGGCCGGTGCGATCGAGTCTGCGGCCCGCATTCAGGAAGACTCATTGATGAGCATGGCGTTTTATCTGGAACGTGAAGCTTGGCGGTTCAGTGCCAGCATGCAGGGCAAACAGTCTGGCGAGGTGCAAACTGACCAAGAGCGCGCCTTGCGTTTTGACATTTTGCTCAGCCGGATTGGCTTGTTGCGCCAAAACCCTTCGGTTGCCCGTTTGTACAAAACGGATGAATACCGCAATCTGATGCCTCGACTGGAGCGCTGGGTGCAGCGTGCCACCCCTTTGGCCGATCAGGGGTTATGGCATGACCCTGCATGGCAGAGCCTGATGTCCGAATGGCAAGCGCTGGCACTCGATGTGCAGGCGTTGACGGCCGCTGCGGATGCGGTGACCGGTCGACAAGCAGAGGAACAGGTTCATGCAGTGCATCAACAAAGTCGCTGGATTGCCTGGCTCACAGCCACCCAGGTGGTGGCCCTTTTGCTTGGGGCCGTGGGTTTGTGGCTGCACCTGCGGCGCGTGCGGGAGGCCAATTTGGCCCAAAAGCGCCTGAATGAAGCGCTGGCGCAGGCCAAGGTTCAAGCCGAGGCGGTCAGCCGGGGGAAAAGTCAGTTTTTGGCCAACATGAGCCACGAGCTGCGCACCCCGTTCAACGGCATCTTGGGCATGTTGGGCTTGCTCGACAAGACGAGGCTGACTGCTCAGCAGCAAGATCTGGTGCAAACCGCTCGCAGCAGTGCCGAACGTTTGCTGCGCATGTTGCAAGATCTCCTCGAAGTCTCGGCCTTGGAGGCAGGACAACTCAAGATGCGGCCCGAGGCGGTGGATTTGCCCGGGGTGATCCGGCAGGCCCATGCCGAGATTGAAGCCGCTGCCGCCCAAAAAGGTTTGAAGCTGGTGATGACGGGCGATGTGAACGCCCCTGTCTGGGTGTCTGTGGATGCGCCACGCTTGCTGCACATTCTGCGCAATCTGCTGGATAACGCACTCAAATACACCGAGCGAGGCGGCATTGAGATCCATGTGCGTGCCACCGATGCAGGTGACCAGACCGATTGGCTCATCGACGTTCAGGACACTGGCATCGGCATGTCATGGGAGACGCAACAAAGTCTGTTTGAGCGCTTTCACATGGCAGACCCCGGGTTGACGCGAAAGCAATCGGGGCCAGGTCTGGGACTGGGAATTTCCCGTTCGCTGGCTCACTTGATGGGCGGAGACCTGACGGTGAGCAGCACATTGGGCCGGGGCTCGACTTTCAGCTTGACCTTGCGTACTCCGGTGGTGAACGCGCGACAAGTCACGGCGCTCACCAGTCCAATGGCTGAACCGCCCACGATGGCGCTGCGGGTGCTCGTGGCCGAAGACCATCCTGTCAATCGCAAGGTGCTTGGACTGATGCTCAAAAACATGGGGCATCTGGTCACTTTTGCCGAAGATGGCCTGCAAGCCCTGGAACAGGCCCGCGGACTGGACTTTGACCTCATCCTGATGGACATCCACATGCCTGTGATGGATGGGCTGAGTAGCGCCCGGGCAATCCGTGCACTCGGTGGGCACTGCGCTCAAGTGCCGATTGTTGCCCTGACGGCCGATGTCATGAACACCGCCGTAGAGCAAGCTCTGGAGGCTGGAATGAACGCCTTTTTATCCAAACCCTTGCAGCGTGAGCAGCTGGAAGCCTTGCTGCCTCGCCCGCGGATCTGCATGGCTTGATGCTGCGTTGTCTTTCAACGCACGCAAAACGGGTGGCGGGCTGTCTACAATGAAACAGGCCCTGGCTTTTTTATGCGGGCCGTGTTCATGCCCCAGACATCATCTGTCGTCCCCATTTACAAACTTCCGCAATCCGTGCTGGTGGTCATTTACACCCAGGCTTGGGAGGTATTGCTGATTCGTCGCGCAGATGCTGGCACCTGGCAATCAGTGACGGGCAGCAAGGACTTTCCTGAAGAAAGCTGGTTTGCCACTGCGGCACGGGAGGTGCAGGAAGAAACCGGTATCGATGCACACTCAACGGACTGTCATTTACAGGACTGGCAATTGGAAAATGTCTACGACATCTATCCCGCCTGGCGTTGGCGTTATGCGCCAGAGGTCAGTCGCAATACCGAACGGGTGTTTGGCTTGTGTGTGCCAAGTCGCGTGCCCATTGTCTTGAGTCCGCGTGAACACACGGCCTTCCAATGGCTGTCGTGGCAGGCAGCTGCTGATGTGTGTTTTTCGCCTTCCAATGCGGAAGCCATTCTGATGTTGCCCCGGTTTGCTGGAGCCTGCGCATGATCCCCGAACGACACGAGCATCCCACGCTGCGTGTGGCCACCTGGAACATCCACAAGGGCGTGCAGGGGCTGGGGCCTGCCCGCCGACTTGAAATCCACAACATCGGCCAGGCGGTCGAGCAACTCGATGCCGACATCGTTTGTTTGCAAGAGGTGCGGCAGATGAACCGCCGTGAAGCGCAGTTCTTCAAACATTGGCCCAGCCAGCCGCAGGCCGATTTTTTGGCCCCCGAGGGTTATGAGGCGATTTACCGCACCAATGCCATCACGCGCCATGGTGAGCATGGCAATGCCTTGCTGTCGCGCTGGCCTGTGCTGTCGCATCTGCACCGCGACATTTCTGACCACCGATTCGAGCAACGCGGCTTTTTGCACAGCCAGGTGAAGGTGACCGATCGCACGGTGCATGTGCTGGTGGTGCACCTGGGCCTGGTGCCAGCCAGCCGGGTGCGGCAGGTGCAATGGCTGCTGTCCCACATTGCTCAGGATATCCCTGCCCATGCCCCGGTGCTGGTCGCTGGCGATTTCAATGACTGGGGAACAGGTCTGGGGCAGCGGATGGCACAGGCGGGCTTTCGTGAATGGCGGGAGCAGCCCACGCCCACTTTCCCCTCGCGTGTGCCACTCAACCAGCTCGACCATGTCTATGCCCGGGGCCTCACGCCCTTGCACGCCATGGTGCCTTCAGGGCGAGTTTGGGGGCGCATGTCGGATCATTTGCCCCTGCTGGCCGAATTTGCCTGGGACGATTGAGCATGCCCCACGCTCCCGTGATGCACGATGGCCACCACATGCGCCTGATCGAAGGGGGCTCGGCTTATTTTGAAGCCCTGATCTCGGCAGTGGATCAGGCCCATGTCCAGGTGCAGATGGAGACCTATATTTTTGACCTGCACGGTCAGGCCCTGGGGGTGGCACAGGCCCTTGAACGGGCAGCGCAGCGTGGCGTGCGTGTCTGGCTGGTGGTCGATGGGGTGGGCACACCCGGTTTGCCTGCCGAATGGGTGACGCGTTTTGATCAGGCCGGGGTTGCCTGGCGCACCTATTCCCCGTTGGGCACCTTGGGGTTGCTGATTCCCAGCCGCTGGCGGCGTTTGCACCGCAAACTGTGTGTGGTCGATGGTCACATGGCTTTTTGTGGAGGCATCAACATCCTCGACGACTGGTATGACCCGCACCATGGCAGCCTGGCCCAACCCCGGCTGGATTACGCCGTGAGCGTCCGGGGTGCTTTGGTGCGGGCCATGCAGGAGACCATGACCCAACTTTGGTGGCGTTTGCAGGGCGTGCGCCATGTGCGTCAACATGAGTTTCCTGAAGCCTTGGGTGCATTTCGGGCATCGGGTTGGCGTTGGCCCTGGGACCAAGGCGATGCCAATCAGCCATCGCCTGACGCAGTGGTGAAAGCCGGTTTGTTGTTGCGCGATAACGTGTTGCACCGCAGTCAGATCGAGCGGGCGTATCTCAAAGCCATCGGCATGGCCCGGCGTGAGGTCGTGATCGCCAATGCCTATTTCTTGCCCGGCAGGCGTTTGCGCCAGGCCCTGATGCATGCTGCCCGGCGCGGGGTGCGCGTGCGGCTGCTGCTGCAAGGACGTTATGAATATTTCATGCAGTACCACGCCGTGCGACCGGTTTACGGCCTGCTGCTGGCTGCAGGAGTGGAAATCCACGAGTACAACGCCAGCTTTTTGCATGCCAAAGTGGCGGTGATTGATCCCGACACAGACCGCCCCTGGGCCACGGTGGGCTCATCCAACCTCGATCCTTTGAGTTTGCTGCTGGCGCGTGAGGCCAATGTGGTGGTGGCCGACGCGGTGTTTGCCCGGCAATTGCACCAGTCTCTGGTGCGTGCCATGGCGCACCACAGCACACGTGTGGAACCTGAACGCTACACCCAACGGCCATGGCATCAGCGGGGGCGTGACCGCATCGCCTTTGGTTTGATGCGTTTGGCCCTTTTTCTGAGTGGCAACCGTTATTGATGTCCCCCGTCGGGTCGTGGCCGTTGGGCGGGGCGTGCGGACCGGGTGGGGAATCACTGGTACGATCCTTCGCATGTTAATGAAAGCCCCAGACGCCATGAATGCTTCTGCCGCCGTCCCCGAAGACGAGGGTGTGCCTGTCTCCGTCAAAATCCGTGAACGTGTGTTGGCCGCCCGCAAGCGCTTCAATGCCAATGACAACATCGCCGAATTCATCCAGCCCGGTGAGCTGGACAAGCTGCTCGACGAGGTCACTGCCAAGATGGAGGGCGTGCTCGACAGTCTGGTGATTGACACTGAAAACGACCACAACACGGGCGATACCGCTCGCCGGGTCGCCAAGATGTACCTCAAGGAAGTGTTCAAGGGCCGTTATGTCGAAGGCCCCGAGATCACCGAGTTCCCCAACGCTGAGCACCTGAACGAGCTGATGATCGTCGGCCCCATCACCGTGCGCAGTGCCTGTAGCCACCACTTTTGTCCTGTGATCGGCAAGATCTGGATCGGCGTGCTGCCCAACGAGCACACCAATGTGATCGGCCTGTCCAAATATGCCCGCCTGGCCGAGTGGATCATGGGGCGTCCCCAGATCCAGGAAGAGGCGGTGGTCCAACTGGCTGACCTGATTCAGCGCAAAACCCAGCCCGATGGCCTGGCCATCGTCATGGAGGCCAGCCACTACTGCATGGGCTGGCGCGGCGTGAAGGACATGGACAGCAAAATGATCAACTCGGTCATGCGTGGCGCCTTCCTCAAGGACCCGAACCTGCGCCGTGAATTCTTGTCTATGATTCCTGGAAAGAACTGACCATGTTGGTACGCCTGCTTTACGCCAGCCGCGCGGTGGACACCGGTGCGGACACCATCGAATCCATCCTCAACCAGTCCCGTCAGTTCAATCCGACCAGCGGGATCACCGGCATCCTGTGTTACGGCGGGGGCATCTTTTTGCAGGCCATCGAAGGGGGCCGCAACGCTGTGAGCGACCTGTATGGCCACATCCAGAAAGACGCCCGTCACAAGGATGTGGTCCTGCTGCACTACGAAGAAATCAGCGAGCGCCGTTTTGGTGGCTGGACCATGGGCCAGGTCGACGCTTCACGCGTGAACACCAACATCCTGCTCAAGTACTCCGAGCGCGCCGAGCTCGACCCGTACCACGTGTCGGGCAAAGTGTCATTGGCTTTGCTCGAAGAGCTGATGGCCACCGCGTCCATCATCGGGCGCGCTTAAAGCCTTTTCAAGCCAAGCCCCGCAAGGGGCTTTTTCACGCCCATGCCCCTGAGTGCGCTTGCCCTGGTTGTGTTGGCAGGGTTCATCCATGCCAGCTGGAACATCGCCGCCAAAAAAGCGGGGGGTGATGTGCGCTTTGCTGCCTTCACCTCGGTGGTGATGATGGTGTTCTGGGCTCCGGTGGGCGTGTGGATGGGCTGGCAGCAAGTGCCTGCCTGGGGTTGGTTGGAGTGGGCGCTGGTCTTGGACAGTGCCTTGCTGCACATCGTTTATTTCATCGTGCTGTTGCGTGGCTATCGAAAGGCAGATCTCACGGTGGTTTATCCGCTGGCGCGTGGATCGGGGCCCTTGCTGTCGTCCATGGTTGCGATTTTTTTGCTGGGTGAGCAGATTTCTTCGTGGGGTTTGATGGGTATTGGGGGTGTTGTCAGTGGCGTCTTTCTGATCGCCGGTGGCCCGGGGCTTTGGAAGGCGGCACACGACCCGAGCCAACAGGCGCGTGTGCGGACTGGTATTTTTTATGGCGGCATCACCGGCGTGTGCATTGCCAGTTACACCGTGGTCGATGGTTATGCCGTCAAAGTGGCGCTCATGTCGCCCATTTTGGTGGACTACTTTGGCAACCTGGTTCGTTTGGTATTTCTGAGCCCCACCTTGCTGCGTGATCGCATTGAAGTGGCGCGCCTGTGGCAGCTGCAGCGCCCGTATGCCTTGATCGTGGGCATCTTCAGTCCGGTGTCTTATGTGTTGGTGCTGTACGCACGGCAGCTGGCACCGCTGTCGCATGTGGCCCCGGCGCGAGAAGTGTCCATGTTGTTTGCAGCGTTGTTGGGGGGGCACTTGCTGGGCGAGAAAGACCGTGGCCCGCGCATTGTGGGGGCGATGCTCATCGCTGCAGGTGTCATGGCTTTGGGGATGGGCTGACATGGGCTCAACATCACTGCTGGGCTGCGACTTTTCGAGCAGCCCCACGAAACGCAAACCCATCGTGCTGGCGCTGGGCGAGGCCCGTCAGGGCAGGGTGCAGTTGCAGGCGCTGCAGACCTTTGACACTTTGAGTGCATTTGGGCAGTGGCTGGCGCAACCCGCCGACTGGGTGGGCGGTTTTGATCTGCCCTTTGGCCTGCCGCGTGAGCTGGTCGAAACCCTGGGCTGGCCCACCGACTGGGCCGCTTGCATGGACCATTACTGCGCGCTGGAGCGCAGTGCCATCCGCGAGCAGTTTGCTGCGTTCTGCCATGCCCGCCCGGGGGGCGGCAAGTTTGCACACCGCGCCGCAGACCGCCCGCCAGGCTCCAGTCCGTCCATGAAATGGGTCAACCCGCCCGTGGCTTACATGCTGCACGCGGGAGTGCCACTGTTGCGTCAGGCGGGTGTGCACCTGCCTGCTTTGCACGCGGGTGATGTCCGGCGTGTGGCGCTGGAGGCCTACCCCGGCTTGCTGGCACGCGAGGTGCTGGGCAACCGCAGCTATAAGAGCGATGACAAGGCCAAGCAAACCCCTGATCGCTTGCTGGCAAGGCGGGAACTGCTGGGTGCATTGGAGCGGGGCCAGACCCGTCTGGGCCTGCGCCTGGTGGCCAGCAACGCGCTGCTGGGGCAATTGGCCGATGACGCCAGCGGCGACGCACTCGACGCCACCCTGTGCCTCATACAAGCGGCCTGGGCCCAGCAGCAACACGAAACCGGTCACCCGCAATACGGCCTGCCGCCATGCGACCCGCTCGAAGGCTGGATCGTCACGGCTTGATGGCTTCTTGGTAGGAGCCGCGCCCTCGCGGCGAAGTGCCGTGACCTGTGGGCGTTCTATCGCGGCGAGGGCGCCGCTCCCACAGGGAAGTGTTATTGAATTGCAGTCCTTGACCGGGCAGGTGCTTCGGTTGATGGGTCTGTGCAAAACTCGGGTTGGTGCAGGGACGGCTGCGTAAGTGCGCTGATTGGGGCCGTATCATGATCACCTCCTACTTTTATGGCGGCATACCGAGCGGTCATCAACTTCGTTCCTGTTCAAGGAGAAATACAAATGAACGCCACCACCATCGCACAACTCGTCCAATTCACTCTCGACGGTTCTATGCCTTTTCCCGAGATCATCGGGCGCTTGCTGCAAGAGGGGGTGGAGTCGTACCGGGCGGATTACAGAACGCTGTGCTTCACGTTTTATGGCGCAGATGGTGGCGTGGTCGGTGTGCCGCTTCAGTATGAAGGTTTGCCAGCAGTGGGCGAGGCCTTCCATGAGGCAGACCTTCGTGCGGCCATTCTGGCCAGTCAGACCCAAGGTCAGAAGTTCAGGGATTTCTGTGCCCGAGCCATGCAAGCCGGGGTACAGTCTTACGAGGTCTTTTTGAAAGGCCAACGCGTGTTGTACTTGGGCCGCCATGGTGATCAGCATGTCGAGTGGTTTCCGGGGGCCAAGCCCGCCAAGGTCTGAACTTTTCATTTCACAGGAGCACACCATGTCAACCACAGACAAACCCAAAGGCCCTGCGTCTTATTTCCCGTCCATCGAAAAGACCTACGGTCAGCCCATCGCGCACTGGCTTGGCATTCTTGACGGCATGAAAGACAAAAAGCACATGGAGCAAGTCGCCTTGCTCAAGAGCGAGCACCAGCTGGGCCATGGCCATGCCAATGCGTTGGTGGCGTTTCACAAGTCGCAGCAGAGCGCGTGAAGGCGCTCAACATGAACGCAGACGCACGCTTTCAAGCCCTGGCGCTAGAGCTGGGCCACGATTTCAGTGGCGAGATCAAGATCGGTGGCAACTACACGCCCGTGGTGCGCGATGGCCAGCAGCTGTGGGTCAGTGGTCAGATTCCCCGGGTGGGTGACGAAGTTCATTTTGTGGGTGCTGTGGGAGATGTGTTCGATGTGACCCAGGGGCAACAGGCCGCAGCCATTTGCGCCATGCGGGCGCTGGCATTGCTGCAGCGCTCGGCGGGCAGCCTGGAGGCCATCACGGCCATCTTGCGCATCACGGTCTATGTGCGTTCTGCGCCCACCTTCACGCATCAGAGCGAAGTGGCCGATGGTGCATCCGATGTGCTGCGCCGCGTGCTCGGACCGCAAGGTGTGCACACGCGCACATCGGTGGGCGTGCTGCAGTTGCCCAAAGGCGCAGCGGTCGAGCTGGATGTGGTGGCGAAGCTCACAGAGCCTGAGACAAGAGGTATCAGGCATGGATGAGCTGATCTGACATGGCTGCCCTCATCCTGAATTTGGACCAACTGCGCCGTTATGCCGTGACGCGCAGCCTGTTCACGCCCACAACCTTGCCCAAGGCGCTGGATCGCTTGGGCTTTGTGCAGGCCGACCCTTTGCGTGCGCCGGCCCGCGCACAAGACCTCACGCTGCGCCACCGTGTTGCGGGCTATCGGGTGGGGGACCTGGATTCACGCTACCCCAAGCTGCCCATCGAGGAAGATTTTTTTGTCAATTACGGCTTTGTGCGGCGCGACCTGCACAACATGATGCATCTCCGCATGCCCCGAACCGTGTGGTCTGCCGCCCGGATGAAGCAGGCTCAGGAAGTTCTGGCTTTTGTGCGCGAGGCGGGCGTTGTGAAGCCTGCTCAGGTGGATGCGCACTTTGACCATGGCCGTGTGCGCAACTGGTTTGGCGGCAACAGCAAGGCCAGCACCCAGCTGCTTGACGGCATGCATTACCGCGGCATGCTGCGTGTGGTTCGGCGCGAGGGCGGGCAGCGGCTTTATGCGGTGCGTGAGCATGTGCCCTGTGGGCTGGAGCCAGACCTCGCCATGGACAAGTTGGTGGAGGCGATCGTCGCCAAGTACGCCCCTTTGCCTGCCGCCACACTCAATCAGCTGGTGGGCTTTCTTGCGGGCGGTGTGCCGCAGTGGCGAGAGCACCGTCAGCGCATGCTCCAGCGTGCCCGCTTGCGCTTGCCCAGTGCCGAGGTGGATGGCACCACCTGGTTCTGGCCTGAAGGCGATAACCCAACCTCGCGGCGTCATGCTGTGGGTGACCAGGTGCGCTTGCTGGCCCCGTTTGACCCGGTGGTCTGGGACCGCCGACGCTTTGAACAACTCTGGGGTTGGGCTTACCGTTTTGAAGCCTATACACCTGCAGCCAAACGGGTGCGCGGACACTATGCCATGCCTTTGCTTTGGCGCGATCAGGTCATCGGTTGGGCCAATGTGGCAGTCAAATCTGGTGTGCTGATGCCCGATGTGGGCTTCGTCAACGCCGCACCCAAAGACAAGGCCTTTGCTGTTGCCCTGAACGAAGAGCTGCATCGCATGTCTGTGTTCTTGAGGCTCCACGAAGCCCCAACGCTCAATCCACTTTGATGGGATTTTCATGTTCGCCAATACGCCTGAGCCGCCCTATTACGCCGTCATCTTTACCAGCCAGCGCACTGCGGGTGACGACGGCTATGCCGATACTGCCGAGCGCATGGTGGCATTGGCTGTGCAGCAGCCAGGATTTTTGGGGGTTGAGAGTGCGCGCGGCACAGACGGGGCGGGCATCACTGTGTCGTATTGGGCCAGCGAAGACGCCATTGCCGCCTGGCGTCAGCACACCGAACACAGCCTGGCCCGAGAGCAAGGACGCCAGCACTGGTACAGCCAGTTCAGTGTGCGCGTGGCCAAAGTCGAACGGGCCTATGGCATGTGCCCCCAAGGGGCGCGACCATGAAAACACTCGGTCTGATCGGTGGCATGAGTTGGGAGTCCACCGTGCCGTACTACCGCCTCATCAACGAAGGCATCAAGCAGCGCCTGGGTGGTTTGCATTCGGCCAAACTGGTGCTTTACAGCGTGAACTTTGCCGAGGTCGAAGCCTTGCAGCGTGCGGGTCAGTGGCATGAGGCCGGTCAGTTGTTGGCCCGTGCGGCCACCGCCTTGCAAGCGGCGGGTGCGCAAGGTTTGGTGCTGTGTACCAACACCATGCACAAGGTGGCTGAGGCCGTCACCGCAGCGGTGGACCTGCCCTTGATTCACATTGCCGATGCCACCGAACAAGCCGTGCAAAGGGCGGGCCTGCAGCGGGTGGGGTTACTGGGCACACGGTTCACCATGGAGCAGGATTTTTACAAAGGCCGTCTGGCCGATCGGTTTGGCTTGCAAGTCGGTGTGCCTTCACCTGCGCAGCGCGACGAAGTGCACCGGATCATTTACGAAGAACTGTGTCTGGGCCAGGTGCATGCTGCATCGCGCCAGGCGTATCGCCGGGTGATGGATGCCATGATCGCCGATGGGGCGCAGGGCATCATCTTGGGGTGTACGGAAATCGGTTTGCTGGTGGGTCCTCAGGACAGTTCGGTGCCTTTGTTTGACACCACGGCTTTGCATGCGCAGGCCGCTGTGGATTGGATGTTGGCCTAGGTGGGCGTTCAGTCATTCGTGCGCTGTCAAAATACAAGTTCATTGACTGGAGTTCACACCATGCCCAATACCGTCCGTTTTCAACGTGTCTTTCGCGCGCCAGCCGAGCGCGTGTTTCGTGCTTTCATTGACCCGGATGCCATGGCCAAGTGGTTGCCACCGCACGGTTTTACGGGGCGTGTGCATGAGATGGACGCCCGCGTCGGTGGCGGCTACCGCATGTCGTTTACCAACCTGGGCAATGGGCAGTCGCACAGTTTTGGGGGCACTTTTCTGGAGTTGGTGCCGAACGAGCGTTTGAGCCACACCGACAGTTTTGACGATCCGAATTTGCCGGGGCAGATGACCACCACGGTCATCTTCAAACCCGTGTTGGTGGGGACTGAAGTCAACATCGAGCAATCGGGCATCCCCGACATGATCCCCCCTGAGGCTTGTTGTCTGGGCTGGCAAGAGTCCTTGCAGTTGCTGGCTTTGCTGGTCGAGGCTGAAATTCCGGGTTGAGTATTTCCAAGGAGATTTCGATGAGCAATCCGGTTGGCTGGTTTGAAATTTATGTGCGCGACATGCCTCGCGCCAAGGCTTTTTATGAAGCCGTCTTTGGGCAGCTGTTGTTTCCTTTGCCTCAGCAGGCAGAGGGCAGCCCCGAGATGCTGGTTTTTGAAATGAACAACGACGGCTACGGTGCGGCCGGCGCCTTGGTTCGAATGCCTGGCTTTGAGCCCGGTGGCAACAGTGTACTGGTGTACTTTTCGTGCGCAGATTGCGGTGTGGAAGCCGGTAAGGCCATCGTTTCAGGCGGTGTGCTTGTCAAGCCCAAGACATCCATCGGACCGTATGGGTACATTGCCCTGGTGAATGACACCGAGGGCAACATGATTGGCTTGCATTCGCAGGCCTGACGATTAAATCGCCGCGGCCCCCATGTCATCGGGCAATGGGCTCAGTTGTTTGAGTGCTTGCAGGGCATCGGCATCGGTGCGGTACATCTTCAATTGCGGGTGCTCCGTCAGCTCACCAGCGCGTTTCAAGGCGGTCTCTACGGGCAGTTTGATGCCGCTGATGTGCAGGGTGATGCCACGGCTCAACAACTGTTTTTGCAATTGACCAAAAGTTTCCACGCCGGTGGCATCGATGCGGTTGATGGGGTGTGCAAACAGGCAGACGTGCCGCACATCCGGGTGTTGACTCAGGTGTTCGGTGATGGCGCGCTCGAATCCACTGGCCGCCGCAAAGTCCAGCTCGGCATCCATGCGCAGGGCATACAGCGCAGGGGCCAGGGGCGGCAATGACCAAAGATGGCGATCGCGCAGGCTGCCATCGGCATGCAGGCCCACTTCGATGATGCGAGGATGCAGCCGGGTGTGCAAAAAGTGACTCAGTCCCACCAGCACGCCGGTCATCACCCCCCAATAGATGCGCGGTGCCGTGGCCAGGGTGATGGCGAAGGTCACGCCAGCGGTGAGGGTTTCGATGCGGTCAATGCGCCAGAGCTTGAGGAATTGGCGAGGCTGGAACAGGTTGAACACGGCCACAATCACCGCCGCCGCCATGACCGATCGGGGCACGTATTGCAGCGCCGGCATGAGGACCAGCAAGGCCAGCACCACAAAACCGACCGAGGCCACCACCGCCCAGCCTGAGCGGGCCCCGGCGTAGAGCATGAGCGCCGAACGCGAGAAGGAGGTGCTGGTCGGGAAGCTGCCACAGAACGCGGAGGCCAGTTTGGCCAGCCCCTGGCTGAACAGCTCGGTGCTGTCGTCCCAGCGTTGGCCGTCGCGTTGACGTTCAATGCGGGCGCTCGATGCGGTCTCCAGAAAGCTCACCAGGGCGATCACCATGGCAGGCACCCACAGCTGGTTCAAGGTGTCCATGCCCGGCCATTGGGGCCAGTAAAAGTCGGGCAGACCCGAGGGCAGCAGGCCGACCACGGCGCCGTGTTGTGGGTAGTCGGTGGCATAGCCAATGGCCGAGGCGCAGGCCATGACCAGCATGATGCCGGGCCAACGGGGTTTGAAGTGGCGCAGCAAGAACAGCGCTGCCAGGCTGGTCAACCCGAACCAGGCGGGCCAGTCACTCAGCCAGGTGCCCCAGGTGCTCACGTCCCAGCGCCAAGCGCTCACACCCAGCAAGGCGGGCACTTGCGAGGCCATGATCAGCAGCGATGCCGCTTGCGTGAAACCCATCATCACGGGCGAGCTGACCAGGTTGATCAGCCAGCCATAGTGGCCCAGGCCCAGCAACAGTTGAAGCCCCCCTGACAGCAGGGACAGCCACACCGCCAGCGAGACCCATTCGGGCGAGCCGGGTTCGGCCAGTCCGGTCAGGGAAGCGCCGATCAGCACGCAGGTCAGGGCAGCAGGCCCCACCGACAGACGGTTGGCGCTGCCAAACAGCACCGCCAGCAACGCCGGGACCAGGCAGGTGTAAAGGCCCGTGACCAAAGGCATGCCCGCCAGGCCTGCATAGGCCACGGCCTGCGGGATCATCACCAGCGCAACCGTCAGGCCCGCCAGCACTTCGGTACGGGCCAGCTCAGGCGTCAGCCGTGGCCATTGGCGAAAGGTCAGAAAGCGTTGCAAATTCATGCCCTATCTTAGTCGGCACGGATCAATGCTGCGGCATGTCCTTGACCGAGCAGCCCAGACGGATGGTGGCGTCAAAGTTTTCTCACGCAGCGCGCTCACGTCACTCCAGCCGTAGGTGGATGCGCCGTGCCACATCGCCCCAGCGCTGGCCATCCTGGGCCAGCCGTGCAGCAGATTCTGCAGGCGAGTCGGCCACCACGGTCTGGTCGGATTGGGCCAGCTTGTCGATCATTTCGGGGGCTTTGAGGGCGCTGGCCAGTGCGTCGTGCATTTTTTGCACCAGAGGAGCAGGTGTGGTTTTGGGCGCCAGCAGCACCAGCGAGAAGCTGGCATCAAACCCCGGGTAACCGGATTCCGCCACAGTCGGGACTTCAGGGAGGATGGGTGAACGCTTGGCACCCGACACGGCCAGCGCCACGAGGCGGCCAGCGCGGACATGAGGCAGCACCGTGGGACCCGCCAAAAAGCCGCAATCGACCTGGCCGCCCAGCATGTCTTGCACGGCAGGCGCGGGGCCTTTGTAGGGCACATGGGTCATCTGCACACCGGCTGCGGCGCTGAACAGTTCGGTGGTCAGGTGCCCGGGGGAGCCGGCACCGCCCGATGCATAGGTGAGTGGCGTGGTTTTGGCTTTTTTGACCAGTTCGGCCACGGTCTTGAGGCCGACCTTGGGGTTGCAGACCAGGGTTTGGCTGAAGCTGCTGGCGCGCATGACGGGCTGCAGGTCAGAGGCTTTGAAGGCCATCTTGTCATACACGTGCGGGTTGACCGTCAGCGTGGTGTCCGTGGTCCACAGCCAGGTGTAGCCGTCGCCTGTGGCGCGTGCGGCCTCCGCTGTGCCGATGTTGCCATTGGCACCGGGCTTGTTGTCCACCACCAGGGGCTGCCCCAGCAGTTGCTGCACCTTGGGTGCTGCCCCGCGCAGCACGATGTCGCTGGGCCCGCCTGGCGGCAGGGGCACCACCACGCGCATGGGTTTGTCGGGCCAACTCTGGGCCGATGCGCTCAGGCTGAGCAGACTGACAAGACCCGCCAGCAGGCGGCGGGTTGAAAAATGGCGATGGGATAAAGGCAGGTGCATGTTGTCTCCTTGATGGGTGTTTTAACGCTGTGGCATGTCCTTGACCGAGTAGCCCAGACTGATGGTGGCATCTTCGGGGATGGCGGGCACCGTGGTGTCCCAGGCTTCCCAGGCTGCGCGCATGGCGTGCAGTCGCTCAGGCTCACGCTTGGCGATGTTGGCGCGCTCGCGCTCGTCAGCCGGGATGTTGAACAGGTAGTCGTTGCCATCCACCCGCAGGTATTTGTAGTCGCCCATGCGCAGGGCGCGCTGGCTCCGGTGGTTCATGCGCCAATACAGGGGCCGATCGAACTGGTGTTTGGCGTCACGCAAGACAGGTGCCAGCGACACGCCGTCAAACGGGTGCGCTGCATCGGCTTGCGCACCAGCCAGTTCGACCATCGTGGCGGACCAGTCCATGGTCATGCAGTGCTGGGTTGAGGTGCCGCCGGGCGCAATCACGGCGGGCCAGTGTGCGATCCATGGCACGCGGATGCCGCCTTCGGTCAGGTCCATCTTGCCGCCCACCAGAGGCCAGTTGTCGCTGAAACGTTCGCCGCCATTGTCGCTGGTGAAGACAATCAAGGTGTTGTCCAGCTGGCCGGTTTTGCGCAGCGCCTCCACCACCCAGCCAATGCCTTCGTCCATGTGGTGGATCATGCGGTGGTAAGTGTGGATGTTGCCGCCATCCAGATGGAACAGATTGTCCTTGACCTCTGCGGCCTTGGCGTGGTCTTCACGGGTTTCCCAGGGCCAGTGCGGGGCGGTGTAGTGCAGGCTCAAAAAAAAGGGTGTGCCTTGCGCTGCACCGGGGGCCATGCGCTCTACAAAGTCCACGGCCTTGTGCGAGATCAGGTCGGTCAGGTAACCGTTTTCGTGTTTTTCTTCTTCGCCTGTGTACAAGTCGTGCGTGCCGTTGTTGCTGGCATGGGTGAAGTAGTCCACCCCGCCCGACATGGGGCCAAAGAACTCTTCGTAGCCTGATTTGATGGGGCTGAAGTGGGGCGGGTAGCCCAGGTGCCATTTGCCGATCAGCGCGGTGCGGTAGCCGCTGGCCTTGAGCAACGAGGGCAGCGTGGGGTGTTCGGGCGGCAGGCCCAGCACCTTGCTGCCCTTGCTCTTGCTGTTGATGGGCTCGTCGGCACCTCCGCGCAGGCGGTACTGGTAGCGGGCTGTCATCAGCGCAAAGCGAGTGGGTGAGCACACGGGCGAGTTGGAGTAACCCTGCGTGAACTTGAGGCCATTGGCAGCCAGCTGGTCGAGCACGGGCGAGACCTTGCCGAACTGCGCGTCACGGCCGCCGTAGCAGCCCAGGTCGGCAAAGCCGAGGTCGTCGGCCACGATGAAGATGATGTTGGGGCGTTGCATGTGGGGGATCATTCGACTTTCATGCCGGTGGACTTGACCACGCGGCCATAGCGCTGCGATTGGTCGTTCAGGCGTTTGGCGGCATCGGGGCCCACCAGGCCTTCATAAAACAAATCCATGCTGCTCAATTGGCTTTGGGTGTCAGGACGCTTCAAGGCATCTACAAAGGCTTTTTGCAGCAGCTGCACGACAGGCTCGGGCGTGGCGGCGGGCACCATGGCGATGTAGAGCACTTCGAGCTCCAGGTCTTTCAAGCCCGCTTCGGCCACGGTGGGAATCTCGGGCGCTGAGCGTGAACGTTGGCGGCTGGTCACCGCCAGCGCGGTGATCTTGCTGGTTTTGACATGCGGCAGCATGCCAGGCGTCGCCAGCACGCCTGCATCGACCTCGCCCGCCAGCACGGCGGTCACGGCCGGGGTGTTGCCCTTGTAGGGCACATGCTGGATCTTGATGCCTGCGGCGTCCATGAAAATTTCGGCTGCCAGGTGGCCGGGGCTGCCACTGCCTGCGCTGCTGAAGTTCAGGCCTTTGCCCTTGCCCTGTGCAATCAGGTCCTTGAGGGTTTTGAAGCCGGTGCTGGGGTGCGCACCGACCAGCAGGCCCGAGGACGCCATGACCGCGATGGGGCGCAAGTCGGCAGGCTTGAAGGCCATGTTTTTGTAGATGTAAGGGTTGACCGTGAAGGTGGTGTCGATGCCGAACAGCACGGTGTAACCATCGGCCAGGCTTTTGGCCACAAAGTCGGCCCCGATGTTGCCGCCTGCGCCGGGTTTGTTTTCCACCACCACGGGCTGTTTGTATTGCGCGGTGATGGCTTCACCCACGGTGCGGGCCAGGTAGTCGGCCGGGCCACCTGCCGGAAAGTTGGTGACGAACTTGACGGGTTTGGCGGGGTAATTTTGCGCCGAGACGGGAGCGCAGAAGGCACAGGCCGCCACGCCCAAGCACAGCGCTGCGCGCCAGGGTGTCAGAGAGATTTTCATGATGACTTCAAGTGAGGGTGAGCCGGGGTCGGAACACCCGTTGGGAGCAAGGGATTGAGCGTGAGCACTTCAGTCCAGTTGAACGCCGGTGGCCTTGATGGGTTTTTCCCAGCGGGCCAGGTCGGCTTTTTGAGCGGCAGCCAGGTCGGCCGAGTTGGAGCCAATCGGCTCGTAGCCGAGCTTGACCATCTTGTCTTTCATGGCCGGGTCGCGGGCGATTTTCATCATGGCTTTTTCGAGGCGGGTCAGGGCTTCGCCTTTGAGCCCCGCCGGGCCGTACATGGCAAACCAGGCGGTGGCTTCCATGTTGATGCCGGATTCCTTGAGGGTGGGCACTTCGGGCACTTGCGGGTCACGCTGGCTGCCGGTCACTGCAATGATGCGGACCTTGCCGGAGCGGTGCATTTCGGCGGTTTCGGACACCACATCAAATTTGTAGCCAATGTGGCCGCCCAGCAGGGCGTTGTTGGCGGGTGCACCCCCTTGGAAGGGCACGTGGTTGAGGCTGATGCCGGCGGACTGCTCCATCAACACGCCCATGAAGTGCGGCAAGGTGCCCGCACCGGGTGTGCCGTAGCTGGCGTTGCCTGGGTCGCTTTTGGCTTTGGCCACCATTTCGGCCACATTCTTGGCATGGCTGGCGGGGCCGGAGACCACACCAAACTGGAAGCGGGCAATTTGCGAGACGGGGGTGAAGTCTTTCACGGCGTCGTAGTCGAGCTTTTTGTAAACGTGGGGGAACAGCACCATCGGGCCACTGGGCAACACGATCACGGTCTGGCCATCTGGCTTGGCGGCCTTGACGGCGTTCAGTGCAATGCGCCCGCCTGCCCCGGGTTTGTTGTCCACGACGATGGGACTGAAATCATCGCGCAGGCCATCGGCCACCATGCGGGCCAGGATGTCGGCCGAGCCCCCCGGTGGAAAACCCACCACGATTTTGAGCGGCGGTTTGTCTTGTGCCTGCAGGCTGGGCGAGAGCATGGCCAAGGCCAAAAACAGCACGCTCAGGGTCCGGCGTGCAAGGGATGGGTGCATGGGGTTCATGAGGGTCTCCAGAAAAATGAGCGTGTCACGGCCAGGCTGTGGCCGAGGTGTAAAGCAGGTCAGAATGTAGTGCCGCAACACACAATTGATCTAAACAATCGTCCCCCCGGAAAACCCTGATGCCTTTGTCTCCATCCCAACGCCTGGCGTCGATTGATGACCTGCTTTTGTACCGCCTGGGTCACCTGTCGGCCGTGGCCGGGGCCATGGTGGTGCGCTTGTGCGAGGGGGGGTATGGCATCACCCGGCGTGAATGGTCGGTGGTGGCGCAGCTGTATGAAAACGGCAGTTTGCCCCCTTCGGTCCTGGCGGCCCGCATGCACCGGGACCGCGCCCGCACATCGCGCACCATCACCGCGTTGACCCGCAAAAAGCTGGTGTTGCGCACCACACCGGCCAATGACCGCCGCAGTGCACTGGTGGCCATCACGCCTGCTGGACAAGCGCTTTATGAGGCGCTCATGCCACAGGTTCAGGCCATTAACAGCCGGATTTTGTCGGCGCTGTCTCCCGAGCAGGCGGCGGCTTTTGACGAGGCGCTGGACTGTTTGCGAGGCCATGCCCAATTGCTGGCCGCCGAGCTGGGCCCGGCTTTGCCCAAAGCCAATCGGCGTCAGGGGCAACGCAGCCGGGTGGCCCCATGAAGTGGTTGGCTCTGTGGTGGGGGTTGTCCATGGCCATATCGGCCATGGCCGACGGTGGGGCGAAGGGCTGGGTCAGTTGGGTCATGGACGGTGACACCGTGCTGGTCGTGCTGGATGGCCAGCACGAGCCCGTCAAGTTGCGCATCGAGGGCATTGATGCACCTGAAACCTGTCAGCCCGGTGGCGAAGCGGCCCGCAACGCGATGATTCTGCTGGCGCTGCGCAAGTCGGTACAGGTGGTGGACCATGGCCATGACAGCTACGGTCGGCAAATTGGCCGTTTGTCGATCGATGGTGTCGATCTGGGGGCCGAGATGGTGCGTTCAGGCATGGCTTGGGCTTACAGGTTCCGGACGGGCAAAGGTCCTTATGCCAGCTTGCAGCGGCAGGCTCAAAAACAAAAAATCGGCTTGTTTGCTGCCCCCGAGGTAGCCATGTCACCGCCTGTTTTTAGAAAATTTCATGGCACTTGTCATGGTGCTGAGACAGGGGCTCAAAACCCTTGAGCCGAATTCGGATTCAGCGAAATCGATCAGGCTGTACGGCGTGCGGCACACACCGGGCAGTCCGGATGGCGTTGCATGCGGATGTCGCTCCAGGACAGCTCGCGACCGTCCAGCATCAGCAAGCGACCCGGCAGATGGCTGCCCATGCCGCTCAGGATCTTGAGGGCTTCGGCGGCTTGCATGGTACCGATGATGCCCACCAGCGGGGCAAACACCCCCATGGTGGCGCAGCGGGTTTCTTCGGGTATCTCTTGGGGCGGGAAGATGCAGGCGTAGCAAGGGGCATCGGGCACGGTGCTGTCAAACACCGACACCTGTCCGTCCATGCGAATGGCCGCACCCGAGACCAGGGGCTTGCGGTGTTGCACACAGGCCAGATTGACCGCTTGGCGCGTGGCGAAGTTGTCGCTGCAATCGAGCACCACATCGGCGCTGGCCACCAGCGTGTCCAGCAAGGCGGCATCGGCCCGTTGGGTGATGGGGGTGACGGTGACGTCGGGGTTGATCTGCGCGATCGCGGTGCGCACCGATTCGGCTTTGAACTGGCCCACCCGGTCCAGGGTGTGGGCGATCTGGCGTTGCAAGTTGGTGGCGTCGACCGTGTCGTGGTCCACCACTGTGATGTGTCCCACGCCCGCGCTGCCCAGGTACAGGCTGGCGGGGGAGCCCAGACCGCCCGCGCCGATGATCAGGGCGTGTGAGGCCAGCAGTTTTTCCTGGCCCTCAAAGCCCAGCTCGTTGAGCAGAATGTGCCGCGAATAGCGCAGCAGCTGGGCGTCATCCATGGTGCTCAGTCTTCTTTTTTCTCGACTTTGCGCTCGGCCAGGGTGGTGCTGGCTTTCACCGGCTGGCCTTTGAGTTGCTTGATGGCCTGGGCCAGCTGGAAGTCCTTGTCCGAGCCAAATTCAGGCAAGCGGCGCTCGGCCACTGGTTTTTTGGATTCTTCTTCGAGCTTTTTGAGGGCTTCTTCGCGGGCTTTTTCGCGCTCAGGGTCTTTCTTCTCTTCTTCCTTGCCGTTGCTCAGGTGCTTTTGCAGGTCGGCTTCCCGGGTGCGCAGCGCAGCAAAGACGTTGCCGTTTTCGGTTTCGTCCAGCATGACGTCAGGCACGATGCCTTTGGCCTGGATGGCACGGCCATTGGGTGTGTAGTAGCGGGCGGTGGTGATCTTGAGCGCGGTGTCCGGGCCCAGCTGACGCACGGTTTGCACCGAGCCCTTGCCAAAGGTCTGGCTGCCCATCAAGGTGCCTCGTTTGTAGTCTTGCAGGGCACCGGCCACGATTTCGCTGGCCGAGGCTGAGCCTTCATTGACCAGCACGACCAACGGTACTTTCTTGAGCAGGCCGCCAGTGGCTTTGGTCAGGTGGCCGATCGGGTCATTGCTGGCATTGCGTCGCCAGAACTGAGGGGATGCCTTGTAGGTGAACTTGCTTTCTTCGAGCTGGCCGTTGGTGCTGACCACGGTCACGTTTTCGGGCAAAAAGGCGGCTGACAAAGCGACGGCCGCATCGAGCAGGCCACCCGGGTCGTTGCGCAGATCCAGCACCAGGCCCTTGAGGGCCGGGTCC
>JACCEE010862431.1_pt1 | contig 23004 bp, 17 predicted proteins | sample 7449931 | NCBI WGS metagenome assembly JACCEE01 (sample SAMN15323457, study PRJNA562643) | freshwater metagenome | isolation source: river surface water | place: USA:Blue River Watershed | collected 2017-08-19 | reverse complement strand
TTACAATGGATGAAGAAGCAAAGAATCCTATCTTGAAGACGGTCCTCGCGGGAATACAACAGTATTCGATGTTGATTGCCCTCCTCGTTGTCATGGCCATATTCGGAATCACGACCAATGGTACTCTTCTGGTGCCTCAAAATGTATCGAACCTCGTCAACCAGCTCGGATATGTTGTCATTCTTGCCGTTGGTATGTTGCTTTGCATTCTGACCGGCGGTAACATTGACCTCTCTGTCGGTTCGGTTGTCGGACTTGTCGGCGCTGTCGCCGCGAAGCTTATTATCGAGTATAAGGTTAACACGGTCGTTGGCATTCTGATCGCTCTTCTGGTCGGCGCACTCATCGGTGCCTGGCACGGCATGTGGATCGCGTACGTGAAGATTCCTCCGTTCATTGTTACCTTGACCGGTATGTTGATTTTCCGTGGTTTGACGCAGGTGGTTCTGCAGGGAATGACTCTTTCCGGCTTCACAGAGCTTTATCTGAAGCTCAATGAGTTTGTTCCGGATGTATTTGCCGGAACAATTGAGAAGTTCAACCTTACCTGCTTCATCATCGGTATCGTAGCCGCCATCGCATTTATCGGCATTCAGATCTTTAACCGCATTCGCAAAGCCAAGAAGGGTTACGAGAACGATCATATCGTCGCTTTCCTTCTGAAGAATGTTCTCGTTACGGTCGCGGTCCTAATGATCGCTTTCAGCCTCGCTTCCTTCAAGGGTATTCCTAACGTTCTGATCATCCTCGCGATCATCGTTCTTGTCTATTCGTACATCACGAATAAGACGGTTGCAGGTCGCTATCTCTACGCTCTTGGCGGTAACGAGAAGGCTGCACGCCTCTCCGGTATCGACACTCGTAAGGTCTTCTTCCTCGCCTATACCAACATGTCATTCCTGGCGGCTGTAGCCGGTATCGTATTCTCCGCAAGACTTACCTCGGCAGCCCCGAACTACGGCGACGGTTTCGAGCTTGACGCCATCGGTTCCTGTTTCATCGGCGGCGCGTCCGCATACGGCGGAATCGGAACCGTCGGAGGCGTTCTGATCGGTGCGGCATTCATGGGTATTCTTAATAACGGTATGAGTATTATGGGTGTTCCGGTTGACTGGCAGAAGGTAATCAAGGGTCTCGTTCTCCTTCTTGCTGTCGCGTATGATGTAGTATCCAAGCGCAAGAAGTGATTCTCTCCAATTCATGTAAGCGATATTAATCCCCGCCCACAAAGCGGGGATTAATGTTTTTTGGGACAGTAATCTTATATCTCAAAGGACGGATGAATATTTTGTGAATATCGCAATTGTATCTTGACATAGCCATCGGAAACTCGTACTATAAAGTCATGATCGTGCTCGAGCACGGAAGCGCAATTTCTACGGGTTTGATTCATACGGAGGAATAGACAAGTGGTTTCGATCAAGGATATTGCCGCATTGGCTGGCGTCTCCAGAGGAACCGTAGACCGGGCGCTGAATGATCGGGGTGGTGTTAATCGCGAGGTTGCCGAGCGCATCCGGAAGATTGCCGCCGAGCAGGGTTACAAGACCAATCGTGCAGCCTTGGCCTTAGCCGCCAGGAAGAAACCTTTGACAATCGGCATCATTTTTCCTTCCGAGGGCAACGCGTTTTATGACGATGTTGTTCGTGGATTGGATGCCGCAGCAGCAGAGTTTCGGGATAGCGGATTAACCGCGTTGCGACGTTCGATGCGAGGGTATTCGGAAGAGGCCTATCTTGCGGTTATCGATGAGCTCATGGCTGAGGGAATTCAGGCGCTGGTTCTGGCACCGATCAATTCCAAGTTGATCACACGACGTGTGAATCAGCTCGTGAAGAAGGGCATTCCCGTCATCACGGCCAACACGGACCTTGAAAAGTCAAGAAGACTCTGTTACGTCGGAACGGATTACGAGAAGAGCGGGCGAATCGCCGCGGGGCTTCTCGGGTTGTTTTCTGACAAGGCACCGCTTCATACCGTCGTCCTTACCGGATCGATTCAGGTTTTGGGTCACAACCAACGCATATCGGGACTGAATGCCTCGGCGCGACAGGACTATCCGTTTATACGAATACTCGATGTTTTCGAGACGTTCGACGATACGGAGAGAGCGTATAAGGTTACCCGTGACGTGCTCGACAAGTATCCGGATCTTGACGCGATTTACATGACCGCCGGCGGCGTAGCCGGCACATGTAAGGCGATCGTTGACGCCGGACGCACACGTAGAGTGCGCCTGATTACGCATGACAACACGTCGGAATCCCGTCCGTATCTCGAAGCCGGAGTGATATCCGCTACGATTTGTCAGGATCCGTATCGACAGGGATATCTCCCTGTGAAGCTTTTATTTGATTATTTCCTTGATAAACAGGAACCCTCGCAGGAGATGATGTACACACAGAACGACATTCTGATCCGAGAGAATCTGTAAGAAGTATTTATTAGGAACAGCGGCAGAACCGCAAAGAGAAAGGAAGGAACTACCATGGCAGAATTTTACCCGAACGTCCCCAAGATCCGTTACGAGGGCAAGGACACCAAGAATCCTATGGCTTTCCGTTACTATAACCCGGAAGAGGTCATTAACGGCAAGACAATGAGAGAACACCTTCGCTTCGGCATGTCCTACTGGCACACGATGGTATCCGAGGGAACCGATATTTTCGGCGGCGGCACCCTCGACAAGAAGTATGGATCTGAGGATCCGATGGAGAGCGCGAAGAACAAGGCTCTGGCGGCTTTCGAGCTGATGGAGAAGCTGGATATCGATTACTTCTGCTTCCATGACCGTGACATCTCCCCTGAGGGAGCGACTCTTGAGGAGAGCAATGCCCGCCTCGACGTTATCGCTGATCTTCTTGAGTCTGAGATGAAGAGAACTGGCAAGAAGCTTCTTTGGGGCACGGCGAACCTTTTCAGCAATCGTCGTTTCATGAACGGTGCCGGAACTTCCCCGAGCGCGGATGTTTTCGCATTTGCCGCGGCTCAGATCAAGAAGGCCGTTGAGATCACCGTTCGTCTCGGTGGTGAGGGCTACGTTTTCTGGGGCGGCCGTGAAGGATACGAGACGCTTCTTAACACGGACATGGCTCTTGAACAGGACAACATGGCTCGCCTGATGCGCATGACGGTTGATTATGCCAGAAGCATCGGCTTCACCGGCGATTTCTACATCGAGCCCAAGCCGAAGGAGCCCATGAAGCACCAGTACGATTTCGATGTCTCTACCGTTCTTGCGTTCCTTCGTAAGTACGGCCTTGAGAAGGACTTCAAGTTCAACGTCGAAGCAAACCACGCAACTCTCGCGATGCACACCTTCCAGCATGAGCTTCGCGTTGCCGCGATCAACGGTGCCTTCGGTTCCGTCGACGCCAACCAGGGCGATCTTCTTCTTGGATGGGACACCGATCAATTCCCGACAAACATCTATGACACGACACTTGCGATGTACGAGATCCTGAAGGTTGGCGGATTCACAAAGGGTGGACTCAACTTCGATTCCAAACCCCGCCGTGCTTCGAACACCCTCGAAGACATCTTCTACAGCTACATCTCCGGTATGGATGCCTTCGCTCTGGGTCTTCGCCTCGCGGTTAAGATCATGGACGACAAGCGCATTGATGAATTCGTTGCGAACCGTTATTCCAGCTACAATGCGGGAATCGGCGCGGATATCGTCAGCGGTAAGGCTACGATCCAGGATCTTGAGAAGTATGCTCTTGAGAAGGGCAATGTTGCTGCCGAGAGCGGACGTCAGGAGTATCTTGAGACGATTCTCAACGCTGTGATGTTCGGCTAATACGAAGAAACGAAGAACCGATGGGACTTTCCTCCGCGATTGTGCGGAGGAAAGTCTTTTCGTAAATTGCGACAAGGAGTTCGTTATGGATTACTTACTAGGTATTGATATCGGCACGTCCGGTACAAAGACCGTTCTTTTCGATGATCGCGGGAACACGATCGCATCAGCTCTGATCGAGTATCCGATGTATCAGCCGCATAACGGTTGGGCAGAACAGGATCCGGCCGATTGGTGGAATGCGGTTTCGAATACGATCCGTCAGGTCGTTACAACCGGCGGCATCGACGCATCCGGAATCAAGGGTGTCGGACTCTCGGGACAGATGCACGGTTTGGTCATGCTCGACGCAGACGACAAGGTCATTCGTCCTTCGATTATCTGGTGCGACCAGAGAACCGGCAAGGAATGTGCGGAGATCACAGAGAAGGTCGGCGCGGAACGTCTGATTGAGATCACGGCGAATCCGGCTCTTACCGGTTTTACGGCCTCCAAGATTCTCTGGGTCAGAAACAACGAACCGGAAAACTACGCACGATGCAGGAAGATCCTTCTGCCGAAGGATTATATCCGCTTCATGTTGACGGGAGAATACGCGACGGAAGTCTCTGATGCTTCCGGTATGCAGCTCCTGGATATCGGAGCTCGCGCCTGGTCGGATGAGGTTCTGACAAAGCTTGAGATCGATAAGTCACTTCTCGCTCCGGTGTTTGAATCGATAGTCGTCAGCGGACAAGTTTCTGCCTCCGCCGCAGCTCTTACCGGACTTAAGCCCGGAACGCCAGTTGTCGGCGGTGCCGGGGACAATGCAGCGGCTGCTGTCGGAACGGGTGTTGTCAGTGACGGACAGGCTTTCACTACGATCGGAACCTCCGGTGTCGTGTATGCGCATACCTCACAGATGCATATTGACCCGAAGGGTCGTGTTCACACATTCTGTTGTGCCGTACCCGGTAGCTGGCATGTCATGGGCGTAACCCAAGGTGCCGGACTCTCTCTCAAGTGGTTCCGTGATAATTTCTGCTCTTCCGAGATGGAGGCGGCGGCGCTCATGGGTGTCAGTCCGTATTATCTGATGGATCAGGAAGCCGCGAAGTCTCCGATCGGGGCGAACCGGATGTTGTTCCTTCCGTATCTGATGGGCGAGCGTACACCGCATCTTGACCCGGATTGCCGCGGAGTATTCTTCGGACTTTCCGCGATGCACAAGAAGAATGACATGATCCGTGCGGTCATGGAGGGTGTATCCTACTCCCTGCGTGATTGTTTCGAGGTCATCTCCGGTATGGATACACCGATTGATGTCATGCGTGCTTGCGGCGGCGGTTCCGGACCCTTCTGGCGTCAGATGCTTGCCGATGTCTACAATGTGGATGTCAGCACCATCGCCTCCAAGGAAGGCCCCGCTCTCGGTGTGGCACTTCTGGCGGGTACCGGTACCGGAGTTTACTCGAGCGTTCCCGAAGCTTGTTCGATCGCGGTTCTCACGAAGGATCAAGCGACACCCGACGCGGACAGAAACGCGAAGTACGAGTCGTTCTATTCGCTCTACCGCTCGATCTACCCGTCCCTCAAGGATCATTACAAGACGCTTTCTTCTCTGTAAACGCCGTCATCGTTTACAGGATCTATAGTCCTTCCGAAAAAATCGGCCTCACCTTCCGGGTGGAGCCGATTTTTTTGCGAAAATTTCTTCAACGAAAAGGAAAAACTTCAATCATGCCTCTGCCTTGACATGAGAAAGAACTCGATAGGATGCTGCACACAAGAGGAGGAAGAGGAATGCCGCGATGGGGACGACAAAGAGCGTTGTCGCATCTGCAATCTTTCCGACGGCCATAGGGAGAAATGCGTAGCCGATGTTTGCGCAACCCATTTCGTATCCGATCGCAATTGCGGATTCTTTGCCGAAAAAAATCGGAGCGTCCTGCATCGCACAAGGATAGATCGGCGCGAATCCCAGACCGATCAAGGCGAGTGCGAGCGGACAGAGGATATCTGTTGCCACGGGAATCATCAATAGAACGAAACCGATGATACTGATACTCACTCCGATCCATATGGCTTTTCGCGTGCCGATACGGTTGACAAAGATGCCGGCGATGATTCGGCCGACAGTGATGCTTCCATAAAACATGGAGACCCAGAGACCCGCATTCTCAACGGAAACATCGCGCGCGAAGCGTAAATAACTGGCACTCCACAAACCGACAGCTGTCTCTGAACCGACATAGAAAAGGAATAGGAGCATGCCTGCCAGAAGTCCTTTCATACGGAAGATCTTCCCGAATCCACCCAGTAAGCGTTGAGCGAAGGTACGGGGTGCCGGTTGCACGACCGGATTCGTATCCGTAGCCGCCTCGCCACTCTCCCTTGGTCGGTGGTCCTCCATCGGTGCGGCGGCATCGAGTTTAGCTCGCTTCCCGGGAAGTTTCCAAAGAGGAAGGGATAGAAGGAACAAGACAGAAAGGGATAACTGAATGATGGATACTCCCAGATAGCCGTTACGCCAGGATCCAGTGTTGACAATTGCCCAGGTCATAAGCATCGGTCCGACGAATGCGCCGAGGCCCCAACTGGCATGCAGCCAGTTCATGTGGCGCGAGGTGAAATTCCGCGCGACATAGTCGTTTAATCCGGTATCCACTGCTCCCGCACCAAGTCCCAAGGGCAGTGCGAGAAGAAGGAGGAAGGCAAAATGTCCGGAAAGGAAAAACCCGAGAAAACTGGCGCCGGTCAGGGCGCAGCTGAAACAGACGACCACTCCGGTTCCGAAACGCTTCAGAATATGACCGGAGAGAAATGCCGACGTCACCGAACCGATCGTGCCGAATGCCGTGATATAACCGGCGCTTTCAAAAGGCACGGCAAAGGTGCGCTGCATCTCCGGCCACGCTACTCCCATAACGCCGTCGGGAACCCCAAGACTGACAAAGGCAAGATAAATAATCAGGAGAAGAATGAATGTTGCCATGAATAACCTCCGATAATCGCGCAGAAGGCGAAGATTTATTGTATGTTGCGGTAGTCACCGAGAATGCTGAGCAGTCCGGCGAAATAGAGCGGTTCGACATCCGAGACAATGTGGAGTCTCGGACATCTCTCTTGCGGCAAGCGTGCCTCGATCAAGTTGCTGATTTCCGTGAGATCGCTGTCATCCAGAACAAACCCGGATAGGGCCACATCTGCCGGGTTAAGAATACATACCACGGAGACCAGCACCTCGGAGATTAATTGGTTGACAGCCCGTCGATAAAGCTCGCCCCTATATTCTCTGGCAATCATAGCAAGTCGTTCATTCAATGTCCTGTGTGATCCGCTTAACGGAAGATCCAGATATTCGATCTCTCCCGCATATCCTCCGGAGCCGCGCATCAACTTCCCGTCAATCAGAATTCCCGATCCGGAGCAAGCCTCGCTGCGAAGGAAGTGAAATAAACTCGGCCATGTCTCCCGTTCCGCGAGAACGAACGCATTCACGTCGTTCTCGAGAAAAACCTCAATTCCAAATGTATGACGCAAACGTTCATGAAGGTCGACTCCGTTCAGTTCCGGATGTGACGGCAGAAATAACACACGGCCGTCGCGTACGACGCCGGGCAGGCCGAGGCTCATGGCATCCAATGTCGGGAAGCGCTTCTGTACATAACGAATCGCGTCGCTGAGCGCCGCTTCGCAGTCCTTCGGCGGGAAGGGAAGTCTGCGCTCGAAAACTGTCTCGCCGAAAACATCCACAACGCGCAGACACAGAAACATATCCGTAATATACGCGCAGATGCCGGCGCGAAAAAGCGGTGCCAGCGCATATTGTCCCGCGGGACGACCGCCTCTCGTCTGCGTCTCGTCCAGCAAAACAACCTCTCCTGTCGCGAGCATTTCTCCAAGAAGTGCGGAAACAGTGGGGAACGACAGTCCGGAAACTTCGGCAAGCTCCGCTTTGCCGATCTGACGGTAGTCTCGCATCAGATTGCGAATGAATCGACGGTTTCGTTGCCGAACGAGATCAAAATGCTTCGTGTCGTCCATAGTCCACCTTATTGAACATACTTATGAAAGTCTCTTTAATTACTTGCACATTATCGCATGTCACGACAGAACGAGTCAATAACAAAATACTTTGATGCCTATGTGCGGTGCATCGCAGGACATCCGTCGCGTGGTATAATGACCGTTAGCATATTGTCTTTTCCGCAGTGTTTGTGGAGGTTTCCCTTGAAGCTCTTGAAGAATTACCGGCAGATACTCATCGGATTAATCCTGCTTCTGGTTGCGATTACGGCGACCAGCGTTCTGATGTATAATTACACGATGCAGGAGTCCGGTATCAGCGAGCAGGAAGCCACACGTTACTCCTATTATTATGTCATTATCACGGACAACAGCGAGATGTCCTTCTGGCAGGCAGCGTATGGAGCCATGAAGGATGAAGCCGCCCGCGAGGATGCATTTATTGAGATCCTCGGCGAGAATCTCTCCGGCGAGTATTCGGTGGAAGAGAAGATGCAGATGGCGATTGAATCCGGCGTCCATGGAATCATCCTTGAACCGGGTGACGATCCTGCGATTGCCCAGATGATCGATCTTGCGAACGCCAAAGGAATTCCTGTGGTCACGGTCATGTCGGATGAAGTGATGAGCGACCGTATCAGTTATGTCGGAACGAATTCCTATGATCTCGGTCGTGAGTATGGCAAGCAGGTTCTCGGATCGATCGACTCCTCTGACGAGTCGATTCGTGATATTGTGGTTTTTGTTGACGAACAGAAAGAGAATTCTGATGAATATACAGTGTTTACACAGATCAATGAGATGGTTGAGCAGCGATATTTTGATCCGTCAATTCGAGTGACATCTGTTCCGATCGACGCGTCTAGTTCTTTCAACGCCGAGAATGAGATTCGAGATTATCTCATCAATCGCGAAGAGAATCCGGACTTGATCGTGTGTCTGAATGCGGTAAATACCGTTTGTGTTTACCAGGCCGTGGTTTACTTCAACCTCGTCGGCAAGATTCAGATCATTGGCGATCATTTTTCCGATACGATCCTGAAGGCGATTCAGATGGGAAATATATATTCCACCCTCGTCCTGGATGCCGAACAGATGGGCGTTTTCGCCGTGAATGCGTTGACAGAGTATCGCGAAATGGGTTATGTCAGTGATTTCTACCGTGTCGATGTCTCTGTAATCGATAAATCCTCCGTCGATTCCTTTGTCAAGGAACATGAGAATGAGGAGGATACAATTCGACCATGAGTGTTGTGAGTACAAATAGCACACGTATCGGGAAGATCAAGCCGCGTTTTGTGTCGATTCGCGTTAAATTGATGCTTGTCTATGCAATTAGCTCGCTCCTTGTGTTCTCCATCAATTTGATCCTGTATTCGCAGGTAAATCGCACGATCGACCGAATGGATCAGCTTTACGTCAGCAACATCAGCTTGAATGAACTGTCGGATTCATTGGACGCCGTTCAGGACAGTTTATATGAATATCTTACGACAAAGAGTTCTGATGCGCTCGATACCTATTATCGTTCTGAGGAGCGATTTACGGAGCTCTACAGCCAGTTGACAAACCAGGTTACGAACAACGAGATGCTTCTTCTCGAGCGAAATATCCTACAGATGTCAGAGAATTATCTTACTACAACAGACGCCGCGATTCAGGATAAGCGCGGACAGAACGTCGAGAAATACAAGAACGGCTATGAGGAATCGGAAAGAATCCACGACAATATCCGCGATTACATATATACGTTGAACAACATGCAGTTTCAGATCAATTCGGATAATTATTCCATTCTTCTCGGGTCATTGCAGTATCTCGAGATCTCGAGCTCCGTCGTCCTAATAACATTAACGGCTGTCAATATATTTGTTATTCTTCTCTGGACAGGTAATGTTATCCGGCCGTTGATCCGACTTGCACAAACAGCAAATTTCGTCGCGGCCGGCAATATTGAAGCGGAGGTGTCGGGGCCGCGTCCGAACGACGAGATCGGCGTTGTCACCAACGCATTTGATGAGATGCTGCAGAGCATTCGAAGATACATACGGCAGGTGACGGAGAGTATGGAGAATGAGCGAGCTCTTAAGGAGAAGGAGCTGCTGATGGAGACGCACCTGAAAGATACGCAGCTTCGATACCTGCAAGCCCAGATCAACCCGCACTTTCTCTTCAACTCTCTCAACGCCGGCGCTCAACTGGCAATGATGGAGGGCGCGGAGAAGACCTGTCTATTCATTGAGAAAATGGCCGACTTCTTCCGATATAACGTGCGCAAGGATAATGCGCTGATGACGCTTGAGAACGAATTGATGATTGTTGAGAACTACCTGTATATCATCAACGTACGATTTGATGACGGAATTATTTTCAGAAAGAAGATCGACAAGAGCCTTCTCTCTGTGAAGATTCCCGGAATGGTAATTCAGCCGATCGTCGAGAACGCCGTCAAACACGGCCTTCGCGGGCTGGATCGCAGAGGAAAGATCACGCTTTCCGTTTATCGCGATGTCTCGGGTATTGTCATCTCGGTGCAGGATAACGGTCACGGAATCAAACCGGAGAAGATCGCAGAGATCATGAAATGTGAGCCCGTGCCCCAAGAGGAGGGGTCCGATTCCACCGGCATAGGTCTTTCTAACGTAATCAGTCGACTGCGGTTGTACTATAATCGGAATGACGTATTCGAGATTCACAGTTTGGCGCCGGACAAGGGAACAGAGATTTGCATACGCCTTCCGATGGAAGGCTGACGGTAGGACATAAGGGGGTAGCCACATGTATACGATTCTTCTTGCCGACGATGAGGGAATTATGCTCGAATCCCTTAAGGCACTGATTCTAAAAAACTTCCCCGGTGAGTGTACCGTCGAATGCGTCAAGACCGGTCGCGCGGCGGTTGAGGCCGCAGAGCGCCTGCGTCCGGATATCGCATTTCTTGACATTCAGATGCCCGGATTGAACGGAATTCAAGCGATGCAGGAGATCCGAAAATATAATGATTTCACGTTGTTCGTTATCGTAACAGCCTTTGACCGCTTCTCTTTCGCAAAAGAGGCGATTAACCTCGGCGTTATCGAATATCTCACAAAACCCGTCAATCATCGGACTTTCGTTGATGTGTTGCTTCGCGCCATGCGCATGGTCGATGAGAATCGCATGAAGATCAATGACAATCTGAAGGTGCGCGAGCGGATGGCCGCCGTCTTGCCGATTTTTGAGAGCGGTCTTGTCTACTCGATTCTTTTGCCCGAGGATTTCGCCGGGCGGGCCGATACATACAAGGAACTTCTGGATATACGGGAAGATTATCTGCAGGCGGTTGTCATCGAGTGGGGGGATGAGGAGCGGGATGGCGTTCTCTCGAACCCGATCGGTGCCGGCGTGAAGGCCTTTGAGCACGAGACAGCTTTTCGCGATCTTCTCCGCCAGACCTTCGATGCCGTTACCGGCCCGGTGATGAGTAATCGAATGGTATCCTTTGTTGCCCGTACGGGAGACGGAGGAACGGTGGCAGACCGCATCGTGATGATCGAGAAGGCATTGCACTTGATCCGTAGGCTGAAGGCGAGGGTCGACCTTCGATTCCGCGTCGGCATCGGATCGACGCAGAGCTTCGGGGATGCACTTGTCTCCTACAAAGAAGCGACCCGATCCCTGCGAAACTGCGGCCGGACGGTATGTCATCATGATGATATTTGTGCGGTTCAGGACTTTGATAAGGTCTTGTGTCCGGCGATGGAGTACGTTGCGAAGAATTTTTCACGGGAGATCTCGGCCGAGAGCGTCGCGGAGATCGTCGGCATCAGTCCGTATTTTTTCTCTCGGATTTTTCGCGAAAAAACCGGAGAGAGCTTCGTCGAATATATCACCCGCGTTCGAATGGAAGCTGCCGCGAGGCTTCTTCTTGATCCTGTCCTCAGTATCAAAGAAGTCTGTGCCTCTTGCGGATATATTGATCCGAATTACTTTGGAAGATTGTTTAAAAAACAGTTCGGAATGTTGCCGGAAGAGTATAAGGAGGCGAAGAGATGAGCCACGGTAAAACGTATGCGTTGCTGCTCGCGGTTATCTGTCTGTTCACGATGACCGGTTGCAGAGGATCCGATCAGGTGCTTCTGGAGTCGCAGCCGGAGGATAAGGCAGAGATTCAAATCGGTATCACGTTTGACTCCTACATTATCGAGCGATGGATTCGGGATCGCGACGTCTTCGTTGCGACAGCCTCGGATCTGGGAGCCGAGGTGAATGTACAGAATGCGAACGGCAGTGTCGATGAACAAGAGTCGCAGATTGAATACTTCATCAGGAAGCAAATGGATGTGATCGTAATCATCGCCGTCGACTGCGACACGTTGAAGGATGCCATCCGTTCCGCAAAAAATGCCGGAATAAAGGTTATCGCGTATGATCGTCTGATACGAAACGCAGATGTCGATTTGTATATCTCCTTTGATAACGCGGAGGTCGGTCGACTGATGGGTGAAGCTATCGTTGCGAATCTTCCGGAAGGCGGCAATGTTTTCGCGATTAACGGACCGACAAGCGATAATAATGTTCTCATGATTGAAGATGGTTTTCGAAATACGCTGGAGGGAACCGAACTGAAAGTAGTCTACACGGATTACTGCGACGGATGGAAATCGGATCTTGCGTTTACAAGCCTCAACAAGGGACTGACTCTCAATCCGGATGTCAATGCGGTGATGTGCGGTAACGACGATCTGGCGACACAGGCCTTCCGTGCACTGGCGGAGAATCGATTGGCGGGTAGCGTCGTTCTCGTCGGACAAGATGCGGATCTCGCCGCGTGTCAACGCATTGTCGAAGGAACACAGGCAATGACGGTTTTCAAGCCGGTCGACGAGCTTGCGAAGACTGCCGCGGAGTACGCAGTTATTCTGGCGAAGGGTGAGGTTCCACCGCTGATCAAGGACGTGATCAATGACGGATCTTCGGATGTTCCGTACTACGCTCTCGCTCCGATAGCGGTTACCAAAGAGAATATCGACGAAATTATTATCGACAGCGGCTTCCATCTGCGTGAAGATGTCTATCTGAATGTTAAGAAAACAACCGATGAAAGCGGGGAATCCAATTGAATTCTTATGATAAAATTCCCAGAAGTCTTCGCCTTGTTCATGAAGATGAACGCAGGTTTCTCCTCGAATTGAATGAAGAGCTTAAGGAAACGGGTACCTATCTCGCGCCCGGACAAATCAATGAACTGATCGAAGCCCGTCAACAGTCTCTTGAGGGTCGCGGACGTCTGCAGTGGTCCATGCAGCTGATGAATCGCTTGCTGGCAATGGCAGCCGAGTCCCGGTATATTGAGAGGGATACTCTGGCGCAGACTGTCGTTGAACTCTTCGATGCGATCTTGCAAATTCAGAATTCTACGGATGACTTCGTCTCTGAGTCGGATATTCTATCCGCGGTGATGCGGTATTTTGACCATTTCTGCGCCGGGGATCTTAATCTTCTCCGCGGCACCGCTTCGGACCGTATCGTAAAGAATTTTACCTTGGGTCGTGATTTGGATTACGGTTACGACGATGTCATTGGTCTCGTGGACAGCTTCGATCAGGAAGGGGATCAGCCTCCGGAGGATACAGATCTTATCTTGCCGGGTCCGGGTGAAGAACCGATGTTGCGCAAGAGTTTTGTGATTCGCGGCAGCAAACAGGATTCGCTATCCCCTGAGACCGCGGATGCCTTGGTCGCCTCGAAAAGTGATGCGAAATCCCGTGAAGAGGCATTGCTGCTTCTGGTTCGCTCAGAGTTGATTCGTTTCGTCGGAGAGGATGTGTCTTCCGTATCCGAAAAAACAGCGACGCAGATTCTCTCCTCCATCCGCTACACCATCTCGCTGTGTGAGGATGCGGCCCTCCGGCGAAGGGATGTTTTTCGCGCGTTCCATGAGGGGCAGATACGTCTCTCCTCTCTTTATCGGGAAGCTTTGGATATTTATGAGGAACTGATCGAGAGATCTCCCAAGATCCCGCTCGACACGTTCTACGGAACATTCTACCGTGAGATCAGACAGTTTTTTCTCCTGTATGATCCGCAATATGCGGCGCATGAGTGCCCTTGTCTCCTGGATTATCCCACGGCTATTGAGGTGGATGAGGCGCCGGGGATTATTTATATGCATACCTATCTTCGCCGGCTTCGCATCGAGATTCACACGATGTCCCGAACCCCGTACGACTTGTTTGAGCAACTAGTCGCAGCGTATGAACAGAAATACGATATGCAGATCTCTTCCTTCCCGATGAACTTCTTCGAGATCTGGATGAATCAGGCCTTTGCCGCCACGCTGGCGTTGGATGCCGAAGGCCGTTTGCCGGGCGAGTTATTTGCACGCGATGCAGATGCTTCGACGGAGGTGATTTTTTCCGCTTGGCTTCGGCCGAAGGAGGCATATGAACCGATTCTCGACCTTCTCGCGGCCATGTCACTCTCGGAGTGCCACGAAGCCCTCGGGAGAATCTCGCGACATCTGATTCGAGAGATCAACGCCGGGGAAGACTATGCAAGCTATCTCGGCGAGATCGCGGATCGATGGGTGGTTCTTTTCGAGAGTGCGATACTGAATCACAGTGCTCGCAATCTGATTCTTTTCACTCCGCGAAATGCTCTTCCGCGCATGTCAGAAGATGTATATTTTACCGAAGGGGAGAAGATGTCTGACGAAGCCTATACGAAGCTTCTTGAGGATCTTGCGACTGCTGAGGATACACGGGAGCAGGCTGGCATCATTCGTGAGAGAGTGCGAAGCGCAAGTGACCTGTTGGATCTTTTGCGTGAGGACTTCTGGATGGACGGTGAAAAAGAGGCCTTTCTCGCTACCTTGACGGGTACGGAGAAGGACCTGCTTATGCAAATGGACGATCAGGCGGAACCGATCCTCGGTCGTGATGTGAGTGAGCCTACGTAAATTCCCGATCCCTTACCATGTGTCGAGGTGGATCTTCGTCTGCACATCCGGCTCGAATTGACGGATCGCCGGGGCATCTTCGGAGGGATAGCCAAATGCCAGCATGCAAGGCACGACATATTCCGGCGGGTGTCCGGTAATTGCGAGGATATTCGCTGAATCCTCGGAGAACGGGATGCGGAGCGCGACGCCGAGTCCCTCATACGTTGCCGCGAGAAGCATGTTCTCAACACAACACCAGATCGATGCAAAGGCATTAAGGGAGGAGAGCGACTCCGGCTTCAACAGGTCCCCACTCTGCTTGTACAGTGGAAGGACAAGGCATCCGGACGAGAGGAGCATCGCGTGTTGCTTCGGAATACCGTCGGCGTACATCGCTTGTTGAATCGGATCGTTGATATCCCAGTTCCGGAAAATATCCGCGAGCTGTTCAGAATCAAACGTCTTCGGAATTGTTCGTAAAAGAGTGGAGATCTTCTCGCGATCCCGCACCACAATGAATTCCCAGCAGCGCATGTGATCATTCGTCGGAGCCTTAAGCCCCGCCGCAATTACACGTCGGAGTTTGTCGTCCGATACTTCCCGGTTCGAGAAATCCCGAATCGTATGTCGATGAGAAATAACATCATAGAATTCCATATTATCCTCCTTAGGCGCGAAAAGGCGAACATAACTTACGCAAACACCTATATTGTACAAAAGAGAACAAATGTTTGTCAATGAGAATTGTATTGAAAATCATTCAGATTCGAGAGGGTGACCCGTAAAAGGGACAGGTGAGGGACTAGAATCGAGATGTGAGAGAATGTAATTGCATGCTGTAGTATTTCTGAGACATATCTGGATCTGCAGAGGAAGGATTGTGTTCTATGTGTTGGATCAATCATAAGAAACGCCTTGCGGTGAAGAAGAAATCATCCGACGATCGGAGCGTTCACAAGAACTCAGACGAGGAGGACTTTCTGCTCGTTGACTACACTGTCGCAGAGCTATCTGATGACGATTCCGGGATTTTCTTTCAATAATCGGAGTAGCATACACAAAGCATCAATTGAAATACATACAAAACGCAAGAATTACTTGCGAAAATCCATTTCTGCATAAATAATAGTATGGAATGCATACTCTGACACCGGGGAGGCAAACATGGCGGGAACTGAACAACCCAGACGCAAGATTCTCTATCTTCTCAAACTGTTCCACGAAGAAACGGATATTGAACGCGGCGTTACCATGGCACGGATTATCGAGTATCTAGAGCAAATGGGTGTTCCCGCGGAGCGTAAATCCATCTATCGGGATATTCGTACCTTACAGGAGACCGGCTTCGAGATTGAGAAGAACCGCAAACGTCCGGTCGAGTATTGTCTTGTGAATCGAACCTTTGATCTGGCGGAGTTACGACTTCTGGTTGATGCGATGCAATCGGCCCGGTTTGTTTCGGCGGAAAAGACGGACAAATTGATACGGAAGATCGAGTCTTTGGCGGGGCGGCGACTGGCGGGAGAACTGAATCGGCAGGTCCATTATAACGGTCGCGTCAAGACGAATAACGACCACATCTATTTCACGACGGGAACACTGCATGACGCGATAGCCGAGGGTGTTCGCGTTACGTGTAAGTATACGGAAACCGGATTCGACAAGATCATTAAGCAGCGTCGGGCGGGCGAGTCGTATGAGATCAGTCCGTATGACCTTGTTTGGAATGAAGACAAGTATTATTTGATCGGATATTATGAGCGTTACGGCAAGGTATGTTCCTTCCGAATCGATCGTATGCAGTCGGTAACGATGACATCGAAGTCGATTCATCCGAAACCGGATGACTATGAGATCAACAATTATATACGAAGCGCGTTCAGTATGTATGCCGGCGAGAAGGTTCTTGTGGATATCCGCTTCGACAACAGTCTGTCCGATGTTGTGTATGATCGATTTGGCAAAGACACGCCTGTGCATAAGGACGGACCGGACCATTTTATCGCTCATGTTCAAGTTGCGATCAGCCCGGTTTTTTTCGGATGGCTGTTCCAGTTTGGAGCTAAGGCAGTCATCATCCGACCGGAACGCATCGCGAATGCGTATCTGGAGCTTCTCGACGAGGTTCGTGACACCATCGGGACGGCGAAAGAATAAGCGCCAAGAGGAGTTAACATGCAATTTCAACTGTTGCGACATGCCACGTGTGTCCTGAATTACCACGGACAACAGATACTGTTAGATCCAGTTTTCGCACCCAAGGGATCCTTGCCTCCCATTGCGGCATCCCCGCGAAAACGACCGAATCCGATCGTGGAACTGCCTATTTCCGATCGTGAGCTATCTGTCCTCGCTACGGACAGTGACCTTCTTCTCATAACACATACGCACATGGATCACCTGGATCCTCGCGCGGTTGAGCTCATAAATAAAAATACTCCGCTGGTATGTCAGCCGGAGGATACGGACAAGCTCTCAGGGTATGGATTCTCAGTTCTTCATCCTGTCGCTCTCGAAACACCTTCGGATTTCGAGGGTATAATGATTCGAAGATGTGTGGGACATCACGGCAAAGGTCTGGTAGGTGAAAAGATGGGGCATGTATCCGGCTTTCTTCTGGAGGCCCAGGATGAACCCTCTGTATTCATCACCGGTGATACGATTTGGTGTGATGAGATGGAGGAATTTCTTCGTCGACACAAGCCCGATGTGGTTATTTTCTATGCCGGAGCCGCGCAGTTTCTTATCGGCGGGAGAATAACAATGTCTGTCTGTGACGCGCGAAAAATCGCGTCGACATTGCCGAATGCACAAATGATCGCCGTTCATATGGAAGCCTATAATCATTGTCTGCTCGCAAGGTCGGATCTTCGCCGCGCATCCGAAAGACATGGTTATTCAAGTCGGCTTCGGATTCCCGCGGACGGAGAAACCTTTGTGATCTGATGCGTACGGTGCGATCCGTATGCAGGATTATGGTATTTTGACGCGAAAATGCCTGCGGACCCGTCCGAAGCATTCCATTTCTTGCGTGTTTACGGTAGAATCTAGAGGCTAATAAATGTGTCATTTCGTTAGTTTACGGACGCATTGCGTGCATTCGTATTCTGCGGAAACATAAAGATAGGAGATCAATCTGATGAAACCTCTTGGCCTCAATGAAATCCGCGAGAAGTATCTGTCTTTTTTTGCGTCGAAGGGACACCTTCGGCTGCCGTCCTTTTCGCTGGTGCCGCAGAACGACCCGTCGGTTCTTCTGATCAACGCGGGGATGACGCCGCTGAAGCCGTATTTTACCGGAGCCCAGACTCCGCCTTCTCTGCGTATCACCACCTGTCAGAAGTGTATTCGTACACCGGACATCGAGCGTGTGGGTCACACGGCCAGACACGGAACATATTTTGAGATGCTCGGCAATTTCTCATTCGGCGATTATTTTAAGGCTGAGATTATTCCGTGGGCGTGGGAGTTTTGCACCGAGGTCCTGGAGATGCCCGCGGACCGGCTCTATCCTTCTGTCTACGAGGAGGACGATGAGGCTCTCGCAATCTGGCGTGATGTCGTCGGCATCCCGGAAGCGAAGATCGCGAAGCTTGGCAAGGCGGATAATTTCTGGGAGCATGGAACAGGTCCTTGCGGCCCTTGCTCCGAGATCTATTTTGATCGCGGCGAGGAGTATGGTTGCGGATCACCCGAATGTAAGGTCGGTTGTGATTGCGATCGTTTCGTCGAGTTCTGGAATCTGGTATTCACGCAGTTCAACCGCGAAGCGGACGGAACCTATACACCTCTCGCGAAGAAGAATATTGATACAGGTGCCGGTCTCGAGCGATTTGCCTGCATTATGCAGGGCGTTGACAATCTCTTCCTTGTTGACACGGTTCGGTCGATTCTCGACGCGGTTTGCGAGAAGGCCGGTGTAACCTATGGGAATGACCCCAAGATCGATATCGCAATCCGCGTAATCACAGATCATGCGCGTTCGACGACGATGATGATCTCCGACGGTGTTCTGCCCTCGAACGAAGGCAGAGGATACGTTTTGCGGCGGCTCTTGCGTCGTGCCGCACGTTTCGGTCGATTGATCGGGATACGCCATCTATTCCTTACCGAAATCGCGGCGATTGTGATCGAGCAGAATCAGGATGCATATCCTGCGCTGGTCGATAAGAGATCCTATATCATGACGGTAATCCGCAAGGAGGAGGAAGCGTTCCTCCGCACTCTTGAACAGGGCACAGAGATTCTCAACGGTTATATTTCGGAAGCTAAGGCGCAGGGTCTTGCTACTCTCACGGGAGAGCAGATTTTCCGTCTCCACGATACATACGGCTTCCCGCTGGATCTTACGCGCGAAATTGCCGAAGATGAGGGACTCTCTATCGACGAAGCGGGTTTCCAGACCCAGATGAAGCTGCAGAAGGATTCGGCACGCGCCGCGGCCAAGGCGAAGCACGGAACCGCGTGGGGCGGCAAGGAATTGCCGGAGGAACTTCTTAAGGATACGACGGCGACGGATTTTGTCGGATATACGACCTGCGATTCCCGGGCGGATCTGCTTTATCTTCTCAAGGAAGATGAGGAAGGTGCTCTCCAGCTGATTTCCGAAGCCTTCGCCGGTGACACTGTGGTCGCGATTTTTGATCGCTCTCCCTTCTATGCAACTTCGGGCGGTCAGATGACGGATGTCGGAAATGCATTGGAGGATGGCTTCCATGCTCGTGTGACGACCGTTGATAAGGATGCGGCGGGAAAGTATCTTCATACGATGAATATTCTGTCCGGCGTCTTGCATACGGGAGATTCAATTGCACTTCATGTAAATCCTTCGCACCGTTTGTCGACCGCGCGCAATCATACGACAACACATATCCTTCAGAAGGCTTTGCGCGATACCCTCGGCGATCATGTGGAACAATCGGGATCGCTGGTATCGGAGAACCGTTTGCGTTTTGACTTTACGCATTTTCAACCGATGACGGAGGAAGAGATTAAGACCGTCGAAGACACCGTGAACTCGATCATTCTTCGGGATCTTCCCGTGTCGACACGTACGATGAAGGTCGATGAGGCGAGAAAACTCGGCGCAATGGCACTGTTTGGAGAGAAGTACGGAGAAACCGTTCGTGTCATTACTGTAGGCGATGAGGCGGCGCCGTATTCGTTAGAGTTCTGCGGAGGAACACATCTGACGCATACAAGCCAGGCATGTCAGTTCCGTATTCTTTCGGAGACGGGTGTTGCGTCCGGCATTCGACGGATCGAGGGCGTCACGGGCGAGGCCGCCTATGAGATTGTGAAGTCCAAAGACGCACAAATCGAAGCCATCTGTGCCGCTTTGAAGACGACAGAGGACCAGCTCGTCCGTAAGATACGCTCGATGCAATCTGAGATCAAGGCGCTTGAGAAGGAACTCTCCGGATTTAAGGAGCAAGAGTCCGCGGGTCTGGCGGCGAAGCTTTTCGCGGATGCTAAGAACTTCGGAAGTGTTTCTGTGGTTGTAGCGGCGATTAACGTACCGGATGCCGATGCGCTTCGGACGACAGCAGATCAGATTCGGGACCGCATGACGGATGGAGTAGTGCTCCTGTCCGCGGCGGCTGACGATAAACTGATGTTTGTTGCAATGGCGACACCTTCCGCAATTTCGAAGGGTATTCATTCCGGAAACATCGTCCGTGAAGCGGCGAAGGCTGCGGGCGGCGGTGGCGGCGGACGTCCGGATATGGCGCAGGCAGGCGGCAAGGATGTATCCCGGCAGGCGGATGCCCTGGCTGCGGCGGAATCCGTCATCCGAACGCAACTGGGTGCGTAAGGCGTGATGATTCTCGATACGGCATTCATGTTTTCAAGAGATATAAGGAGGCGTTTCGCATGTGTGTTTTCTGTAAGATTATTGCCAAGGAGATTCCGGCGAAGATTGTTTTCGAGAATGACGATGTAATCTGCATTCATGATCTTCACCCGGTGACGCCGGTTCATGTATTAATCATCCCGAAGAAGCACTTCGAAGACATCAAAGAGCTGTCCTTGTCGACGGAGGGCGAGAAGGCGATGATCGATGTTCTCCGTGCGGTTCCCGAGATTTGCCGCGAAATGGAACTGGATCAAGGTTTTCGCGTGATTAACAACTGCGGAGAGTATGGCGGGCAAACGATTTCTCATGTGCATTTTCATGTTCTGGGCGGAAGGAAACTTGGAGAGAAGATGATCTGAAGACTCCATTTTTTGTGGGTTTTACCATCGAGATTCCGACTTTTGCCGGGATCTCGATTTTTCTTTGACAGAAGCGCCGGGCAGGTCTAGAATGACGAACATGAGCCGAGAACCGTGGGGGGGATTAGCATGGCATATGTTGATATGAGTTCTGACGTGAATTACGGTAAGAAGATACTCGTCTTTGTCGAGGGGACGATACTGAAACCGAAATCAATTCTTCTTCAATATAATTACAAGTCGTATGTTCCGATTGGGAAAGCCGTATCCCTGGTAGACCGATGGTATACACAGGGCGCTTCGATTGTGTTCTGCACGCATCAGAGAGACCTGCATAAGGTTAATGAGACGGCTGCAATGCTCGAAGAATTTGGATTCAAGGGGGAACGACTGTATTACCGGGGAGACAAGCAAGAGTATAAAGATCTTGTGGAAATGATTCGGCCGGATATTCTGATCGAGGACGATTGCTATAGTATCGGCGGTGCGAAGGAGATGTGTATTGCTAATGTTTCCCCTTATATGAAGGAAAGGATCCGGTCGATCGTAATGAAGGAATTCAAGGGGATTGATTCCTTATCGTCAAATTATCTCGAACTCTAGAAAAATCGTATGTTATTGCATATCTTCGACGAATGCTTTCTCCGAGAGGGGGAGGCATTTTTCAGTTTCTTGAGGTGTTTGTCGATGATTCGCGAGGGGAGAATTCTTATGCCTTTTTTACCATGCAGAGTATAAGAAGAATAATATTCGTCGATGGAATAAAAATGTCATGTATTTGATATTGACAACGGAACGTCTTCATGATAAGAATGGAAAGTATACAATTTGATATCCAAAATTATCTCGTTTATCAGTGATTCTGTCGTCTACAAAGTGAAATAACGGAGGCTCTATGCGCTTAAGCAGACCGAAGCTTTATCTATCTCTGGTTTTTCTGTGCTCAATTATCTTCATCGTCTATTTATCGCCGGGAGCAATCGTTAACGCGGGCCCCGGAACCTATCCGAAAACATACAACATCGGTAATGTGCTTACCGATTTCCAGTACTTCATCGAGGGCGACCTTACGGGAAGCGGACATACTGTCGGCGCTGTTGCGGTGGGCGGATCCTTCGACAAAAGCAATACGATCGCGGATGGACAAGTTACAGCTTCTTACATCTATGAAGTAGTGAATGCAACGATAGGAACCGGAAATTATTACCTGGGTGATAAGACAGTCTATTACGCGACGAATTCTTCCGGCGCAGCATTGGATCCGAAGTTTGTTCAGAATCCGACCTATATTGATATGGCGGCGGCATTTGATGCCGTAGCTGCCGAATCTGTCGCTCTTTCGAACAAGAGTGATAGATATATTGCGAGCGAAGCAGATGTCAATACGACCGTAGTTTGGGACGCGGAAACACTGAATATCGATGTAACCCATGGAAACATAGAGATTCCCTGGTCTTTGTACCAGAATATCGATTGCATTAATCTTATCGGATACACGAACGCAGACTACTTCAAGAACAACGCGGTTAATATTTCTTTTACGGGTGTTCCGAACGATGTCACTGCGGATCTGAATTTCAATTATGGCAGCTCGGGTGGCAACGGAACGGTCTATGTGTTCTGGAATGGACAGTCGAACGATCAGTACATCAAGAATCTGAGCGGCGGACAGCAGTCCGCGCAGATTAACCTTGAGGGTATGAAGCTGATCTGGAATTACCCGGATGCGCTTCTCGTCAATACATCTGCTCTATGCGGACATCTGGTTGCTCCGCTTGCGGACGTAGAAATCCATGATTGCGGCCGGTTTGAGGGTGGTGTTATAGCCGCTAACCTCGTTAACGATGGCGCAGCGGAAGCGCACTTCTATACATATGATGATCCTACGGTTCCGATAGCGACACCTACACCGACGTCAACTTCTACACCGACGTCAACTCCTACGCCGACGTCAACTCCTACGCCTACACCTACGTCGACGCCTACGCCGACGTCAACTCCTACGCCTACACCTACGTCGACGCCTACGCCGACAGCTACTCCTACGCCTACACC
>JACCEE010779044.1_pt1 | contig 23019 bp, 23 predicted proteins | sample 7449931 | NCBI WGS metagenome assembly JACCEE01 (sample SAMN15323457, study PRJNA562643) | freshwater metagenome | isolation source: river surface water | place: USA:Blue River Watershed | collected 2017-08-19 | reverse complement strand
TTAGTGAGTTCTGAAGAATTTAACACGCACCCTGATTCAGCTAACTACGATATTTATCAACTCGCTCTTCGCTGTCAAAGAGAGCGTATCTATCCTGATTTATTATCTATTGATGCCGGATATGTCGGTGATATGTACAAAAAACACGGTGTTGTAATCACACCAATGGGGTGTCGAGCTTTTCTTTCAGAATACGACAATTCAAATATTTTTGTCGGTCGAAATAATATCGGAGCTGTGTCGTTGAATCTTCCGTATATCGCACTTGAAGCACGTTCAATCAAACATTTTATTGAGTTATTACGTGAATATTCAGATCTCGTATTCAGCTTTTTAAACTACCGTTACGTCCGACTCGGAAAACAACTCGGAAGTTCGAATCCGTTGTATTACGTTCATGGTGGTGCGTGGAAATCAGTCGGATTAAATGATCCAGTCGCACCTGTTTTAGAAGCGGCAACAGCCTCACTCGGTTATGTCGGATTAAATGAAGCCGTCGAAGCACTTTCTGGTCAAAACATCGTAGAAAATCAAGAATTAGCATACGACATTATGATAATTTTAAATGAACTCGTCAGCGAAGCTAAAGCTAAGTACAATCGACTATTTGCATTATATGCAACACCGGCTGAAGCATTAGTTGGTAAGTTTCAGAAAAAAAACAGAGCCGCTTTCGGAATAATTGAAAATGTCACATCTTCTGATTATCTGACAAACAGCTACCATGTTCACGTGAAAGAACGTGTAACACCATTTCAAAAAATCGATATCGAGAGTCAGTTTTTTCATCTTTCAACCGGTGGTCGTATTGTATATGTAGAGATGTCACCGAAGATGAATGTAAAAGCTCAAGAACTGATTACATCATATGCTGTAAAAAAAGGATTGTATTTCGGATCTAACTTCGTTGTTACATCGTGTACTTCTTGCGGAAATGGTGGTATCGGTGAACACGATATCGAGTGTCCGAGATGCGGATCAACCGACTTATTTCAAGCGGTTCGAATCTGTGGTTATATTTCGCCTTCGAAATTGCACGGTGAATCTCGAGCGTGTGATCACAAAATGGTTGAAATCAACGAGCGTGTAAAACATTCAGATATTCACTAACACCTAAAAGACTAGTCAAATAGTCTTTTTTAATTTTCCACAAATAATTGATAAATGTTTATGGAATTAAATGAAAAATAACCGGTTTCGTGGTAAAATAGAAACATCAGGGGGATGATGATATGATAGCACTAAAGTTGAGTAAAAGAAAAATACACTTAGTTGACACACTTCGCAACAGCGGTGTTCCAGATGCCGAAATTTTTGAAATGTTACGCTCTATTTCGACAGTTGAAACTGTTGATTTCAAACGTGATCACTACTACACATTCGTGAAGAAAGTAGTGTATTCATACGAAGATCCAATGACGAAGCAAACTCGTCGCACAGTGAGAGTAGAGTTTTTAACGATGAAAACAATCACTGTAAACGGAAGTGATCTCGTCTTTATCGATAAAAATAGAGATTATCACGTGTTAAATCGAAGTACAACGTATAATATGATTGTCTTCTATCACTAAAAACAGCTCACGTTGTTTTTTTTTACATAAAACATTAAGATAAAATTAAGGGGAGAGCATAAATATGTTAAATGTGTCGATTTTATGCGGTAATCCGCAACCGATTTTGTATAACTTCGAAAACTATGATCAGTACTTATTAGCTCTGCGAAATCACTGCGTAACGAAGCGAATAAGAAGTGGTGAAACCATCGACGATATGGTTCATCGTACAAAGTTCACACGCCGTAAAATAAAAGCGTTTGAAGTATCTACGATTTCAAATATAAAAAAGATAAGCTCGTTGTATGAAATGCTACTTGCGTACGGTGTATGTCAAAAATTACCGATATCAACGTTAGAATATAAAATCAGTGATTTATTTGAATCGTTGAACATTAAAGAAGTAGCTCTTGAATGCGACATTACTGATTCTGTATTATACCGCATTCGAAGAGAATGTAAGCCAACAGTTGAAACACTGCTCAAAATACTATCGTTTTGTGAGTACGATCTAATTGAGTTCTTAAATGAACCAATGCTAAACGATTTTGATTTTGTATTTTATCCGTCGCGAAAAATCATCAGTTTTGACGGTAATCGTGATATATTCTTTGACACAATCGCTTTAACAGCTCGTCGCAATCGTATTGAAGAAGATTGTGATCTTCAGTCGTTTAGTGAATCATTACATACAGCTATTGATGATTGTCTTGCTTTTGAAACAGGGCGATTATCTGAACTATCACTTAATCTTTTTGTTAAACTTGCACAAGACTACAATCTTGTTCCGATTACGGAGTTTAAGCCTCATGCATTCGTGATGTATTTTTTGTCGAGAATAAACATGACAATTCCGCAATACGCAAAACAGATAAACTACGATGTACACGAGCTTTTTGAACTCGCACGCACAGGGAAGATCACGGTCGGTTTCTTTATCGACATTTGTGAAATAATGAAGCTTGAACCGCTCGAAGTAATCAGTAACAGATATCGAGCATGATATAATTAAAAAAAAAGGAGTTGATATCAATGTTCGTACTTTTATCTGACAATGCAAAATTACCGCTTCGAGCGACAAAAGGCTCAGGTTGTTTTGATTTGTATTCAACAATTACGTGTACTATCCAACCGAATGAAACAAAATTAATTCCAACTGGGTTGCAACTTGAAAAAAACGCACTTAAGACGAGTCAATTTTTAGCGATTATGTCGCGATCAGGACTAGCTTTAAAATACAGCGTTATCGTTCTAAACGCCCCCGGTATTGTTGATGCGGATTATCCGGGTGAAATCGGAGTGGTGCTACATAATCTAGGTTCACAACCGTTTGAAGTAACGTCTGAAACTCGTGTCGCTCAAGCTACAGTTCTCAATTATTGTTTAAACGATATGACACGTTATTCATCTCGTGAGACACGCATCGGTGGGTTCGGTTCAACTGGTGGTGCAACACATGATTAAATTAAATGTAACTGACTATATCGATATCGATGTTGAGCGTGATTTATCAGGGTATGCATTACGCATCATTACTTCAAGCGAAAATGAACCGGCTTCGCAAGTATACGTTAATAGTAAAAAGAAACTTGCTGAAAAATATGGAATGAACGTTGAAATTGTTCATGATCCGACTAACTTTCAACGTCGCTACTTTGAAGATGTAGATATCGAAATTGTACAATATCCGACTTCTGAGTCGTTGACTAAGTATTCGATTACGAGTGTTTCATTCGCAAACGACATCGATGGATTAACGCTAGAGTCATCAGCACGTCTATACAAAGCTCGAAGATACGCTGATTTAAATGACGTGTATGTACCTTGCACCGCCTTTGGTGTAAGTGAACTCATTACACGTGTTCGTCCTGATCGCAACCAAAAAATCGCCATTATCGGACGTTCGGACTTAGTCGGAAAGCCGTTATTACAAGTTCTCAACTGTCACGGTTATCGAGTTGAATCATTTGATAGTCGAAGCGACTTAACGCTAGTTCAAGACGTTTTTGATATCATCGTTCTCGCAACCGGAACAAAAGCTGATCTTGATTTCATTGAAAACTGTATCGACTCACACGGACTCATTATCGATGTCGGAATTATCCGAGACGAAAACGGTCTGCACGGTGATTTATATCCACTTCAAATTTCAGCATTAAACGACAAACAACAATTCGACAACGTTTTTTATACGCCTGTTCCCGGCGGTGTTGGTCGTCTCACCACTTGGTCAATTTTTGAGCAATTAGCGTTGAAGAATATTGCACGTCGTAACACCTAGATATTTTTTTATTGTTTACGAACAATTATATCTAGACGACAATACATTCTACGATGAAGTTCCTTATTTTATTTGTGATTATCAGTCGCAACTTCACGATAAACTTGAAGTTTCTCGATCACGAGTTTCTCAAGCAATTTCAGGAAACGAGGAGATTAACTTTCGTGGTAGAAAATTCAAAATTTACAAATACGAGCATTAGAAAAGGCGAGAATAGCGATTTTGATAAGCAAGTTGAAAATTTCTATCATTCAAAAGAATGGAAAAGATTTCGCATTTTAGCTTTCGAAAAACACGGTTTTTTATGTACGATGTGTGTTAAATACGGTGAAGAACGTCCACGACTTGCAACACTGATTCATCACATTGTAGAAGTACGCTACGACTTTTCTAAACGCTTTGACATAGATAATGTAACACCTTTGTGTGAAGCTTGTCACAATCGTGTTCACTCAGATATAAAAGCAAATCATACAACAGCAAAACCTAAGAAGACATATGCTGTTATCGTTTAAAAAAGTACGAAAGTGCTTTTTTTTTGACGTTTAGTTAAGTACAGTGCAAATCGTGTGTTATAATTAGATTAAGGGTTGATTATAATTAAAAGTGTCTATACGACAACACACAGTTTCAAAGCAGAAAAGCTACAACCCTAAATGGCGAGAAAAGGTCGGTGGTGCAAATCCATCACTCGCCTCTCCTAAAAGAAAAGAGGTGATGTTTTTTGGACTATACTGAAAAACGTAGCTTTATTTTAAAACAACTCGACAGTCCTATTTCGAATAATTTATTTAATAGTCTATGCTCAATTCTCGATTCACGTGGCGAACTTACAGACGTTACAATTCAGATAGCATCAAACATCGCTTATAACGAGTTTATTATTTCAGAACTACAGCTCGATATCGCACTGCGAGGAGTTGTAGAAACAATTGAATCCGGATTGATATCTAAAAGTCAACCGAACAAGTCGATCGATCAAATGCGAGCCATGACAACATCGACAAGTAAACTATATAACGATTTAAAAATATTACCACGTGAAGTAAAAGAGCGAGCCGCAGAAGACTTGCTCGATGCTTGGATTAGATAGTTATCGCAACTAAAAAAAAGGCTCGCAACTGGGTACAAGAGTATGTTGATCGTGTAATAAACGGTGATATCAAAACCGGAATTCCGGTACTTCAAGCGTGTCAGCGACATAACGACGACATAAAAAATCCTGACTCACGATGGGAGTTTAATGTAGAAGAAGCTAATCGAGCAATTAATTTTATCGAAACTTTTTGTACGATTTCAAAAGGTCGAAAAACTCGATTTGAGCTTCTTCTCTGGCAAAAATTCGTGGTCGGATCAATCTTCGGCTGGTTCGAAAAAGAAAGCGGAAAACGCAAGTATCGACAAGCATTAATCATGATTGCTCGTAAAAACGGTAAATCACTACTCTTATCAGCTATCGCACTTTACGCCCTTATAGCGGACGGTGAGCGTGGAGCTGAAGTATATTGCTTAGCGAACACGTTAAAACAAGCACGTATCATTTTCGATGAAACCGCACAAATGGTAAAAGCAAATCCGTTTTTAGCTCGAAATTTACGTGAATTGCGAGATACTATTTATTTCGATAAAACAGCGAGTAAGTTCGAACCACGGGCTTCCGATTCAGGGAAATTAGACGGATTGAATACGCATCTCGGAATATTCGATGAAATCCACGAATTCAAAGACAGAAAGTTAATCTCTGTAATCAAATCAAGTCAACCGTCACGTGAGAATCCATTACTTATTTTCGTTACAACAGCAGGATTCGTCCTTGATGGGCCGCTTATCGAAGAATACGAAATCGGAAAGAAAACGCTTTCTGGCGAACAAAGCGATGATCGTGTATTTTACTACATCGCTGAACTCGATGAAGATGACGATCTCATGGATTCACAAAACTGGATTAAAGCAAATCCATCGATGGGTGTGTCAATGTCAATTGAAGACATGAGTGAAGATTGGCAACGCTCACAACACATAACTTCAGCAAAAGTTGAATTTATAACGAAAAGATTAAACCGATTTGTTGAGTGGAAAGACAAAACATTTATCGATTACGATATCATTTCTCGAAATCGAAATACGTATTCAGAAACAGTATTAAGAAATCAAGAATGCGTAATCGGAATCGATGCTTCTGTTTCTGGCGATTTAACATCAGTTGTATTCGAATTCGAAATCGATGGAATTATTTATTTAAAACAAATGACGTTTCTTCCTAAAACGAAACTGACAGCGAAGAATAACGACAAGTATCAGTACTCAAACGCTATTCTAGATGGTGATGCTGTGATCGCCGGGGAAGAGTCAGTTGACATAATACAGGTCTATGATTATATCATATCAGAAGTTAAACGTCTTAATCTTAGTGTTATCGCTGTTAATTACGATCGAGCGTACGCACAAGAACTCATAGCTAAGTTACGAAATGATTTTCTCTGTGTCGAAATTCGACAAGGACATTATACATTATCTGAGCCGATGTCGGATATTCGAAAGCTTATGATGGAAGGTAAAGTGAATCTAAATGATTCAAAACTGATGTCGTGGTTTATCACGAATGTCGAAGTTCGAACAGATGTAAATGCGAACATCGCACCAGATAAAAAAAATAATCATTTCGGTAACAAAATCGACGGTTTCTCAGCGTGGTTAAATGCTCATGTCACTATCCACGATCGTCGAATCAAAGAACTAAACAGTGATCCTACATTTGAAGTTCTAAAATTCTAATGAAAGAAGGTGTATATTTTTTGGGTCTTATTCAAAATATCCGAGGTTTGTTTTTCAAACCGCCTGAAAGTCAAGGGCCGCAAAATCTTCAAGCGATAACAGTCGGAAATACGTATACTCGTCAAGATTATGACACACTTTCATCTGAAATCGTCTTCGGTGTAATTACACAATTAAGTTCGAATATCGCATCGATGCCTTTGCGATTGTACAAAGACAAAAACGTTGTAAAATCCGGAATGTACGGATCTTTAGCATACCTAGTAGGGTATCGTCCAAATAAAAATCAAACCGCATTCGAGTTTATCCGCTACTTAGAACAAAGCCGCAATACATACGGAAACGGCTATGCTCACATACAACGTGACGATCTCGGTCGACCAGTTGCTTTACAGCCGTTGAACGCTTCGCTCGTGACGTTATCACGAGATGAATACGATAATCTCTGGTATATCTACAACCTTGACGGAGCAAAGTATGTTTTTTACTATCGCGACATTATTCACGTGAAACACCATGTTAGTACATCAGGGGTCGGAATTTCACCGATCGATGTACTCAGAAACACGCTTGAATTTGAGCGAACAGTAATGCACACGACACTTGAACAAATAACGAAAAGTATCGGCTTAACCGGAAAAATCGTTTTAACAGGTACAATGAACGACAAGTTGCGTGGAACAATCCGCACAATGTTAACCGAAATCCGCAATTCTGATCACGCTGTTGTCGTGACAGATCCTACTTTTGACTATGTCGGTGTAGATACAAAATATTTCGATTATAAAGCACTCGATACAATGTCATTAACGACACAACGAATTGCGACAGCTTTCTGTGTTCCGCCACATTTGGCAGGCGACTTATCAAGAGCGACATTTTCGAATATTGAAGCTCAGAGTATCGATTACATTAACAGTACACTGATGCCGATTATCAAACAATACGAGCAAGAATTTGGAAGTAAGTTACTCGCTGAACGTGATATTCTAGCCGGATTCGAATTTCAATTCGACGAAATGGAACTTCTCCGTGGAGACTCAAATAGTCGAAGTAAATATTATGAAATCATGCTTCGAATCGGTGCGATGACACCTAATGAAATTCGAATTGCTGAAGGTATGGGAAATATCGAAGGTGGTGACGAACGTCTGATTTCTTTAAATTACGTTCCGTATTCGACACTCGAACTTCAACAAGACGTACTTTTAAAAACGCTAGAAACTCCTGTTGTTGATAATACAGCACAACCACAGAACGATGATGACTCTGAAGACGATGAAGAATCTGAAGACGATGACTTGAAAGGTGGTGATGATGTTGAAGAAAGTATGTAAAATTTTCAACGCCGGCTTAACGGTTCGACAAGAACAACGTGACGATGGACAATCAGACACGATCATCACCGGTCGAGCGATTGTGTTCGATGAATATCAGAAAGCTCGCGACTCATGGGGAGATAACTTTTATGAGCGTATCTCTAGTTCCGTGCAAACCACGAATTTCTCAGGAATTCACTTACTTTACAATCATAACTATGACACCGTTCTCGGACGAGAAGGTAAAAACGTTACAATTCAAATGACGAATCGTGGGCTTGATTTTGAGTGGGTTGTTCCGAAAACGAGCAAAGCTCAAGAGATTGCAACCCTTGTTCGACAAGGAGTAATCGATGGTTGTTCATTCGGATTTTATATCGAAGATCAAACGTGGGAAGAGCGTAATGATACGTTATATCGCACAATTGAAAAAATCGAACTTCTCGAAATTACAATTACTCCGATTCCGTTTTACACGTCAACGTACGTTCGGACAGACGAAAATCTACGTATCAATGACGTAAAAAAAGAGGTGAAACAATCCGATGAAAAAGAAACCAGTAGTAAAGCCAGCTCCGAAAAAGCCAGCTCCAAAAAAGGCGACACCGAAAAAGTAATAATTGAATCTGAATTTAGAGCAATTCTTTTATCCGTTCGAAAAAAACGAGCATTAGAATTACTCGCAATACGCTTCAAAGATACAGATACTGATATCGAAGACGTATACAAAAATCTACTCACGAAAGAGGAAACAGAATGAATTTAACGATGTTAGGAATTACATTAGAAGACAAACGTTCAATGTTAGCAGAAGCTGAAGAACGTTTCATGAGCATTGTCGCAGGTAATCATAAAGACGATGCATCAGTTGCAATGCGTGACTCATTACGTAAAGAATGCGAAACGCTTCGTGGCGATATTGCAGACTTAGAATCACGTTATAACGAAAAATTAAAATCAGCACAACCACGCAAAGAAGAAGAAGGTATTGTAGCTTCAGAATCAGAAGCATTCGCAAACTACTTCCGCAGTTTAACAGGGGTTGAAAAATTAAAAGATGCTTCAAAACGCTTCTTAGGTGCAATCGATGGTGGAGCAACACAAGGAAACGGAAAAAATTTACTTCCTGTGAATATTCAAACTAGCTTAATCACGACTCCTGAAACACGTAATCCATTACGTCAGTTAGTTACATATACTATGATCAATGGTTTACAATTACCGACGATTTCAAATACGTCATTTAATGCGGCTAAAGCGTTATTAAAAGACGGAGAAACAGGTCACGAAATCCAATTAAATGCAGGAATGATTTCATTTGTTCCGAGCCGTTTCAGCGTTTTCACAAAAGTATCTAATAAAATGTTACGCTCTACAGATACAGCTTTAGAAGCATTCATTCGTGCTGAACTCGGACGTGAATTAGCTAATAAAGAACGTTTATCTGCATTAGGTACTGCCGAAGTCGGAAAAGAACACATGAACTTATATCATGCGGCTAATAGCATTCCTGTGACGACAGTTACTTATGCTTCAGCTGAAGATTTATATGATGCTTTATTAGCGGCTTATTACGGATTACATCAAGATTATATGATGAATGCTAAAATCTTAATGCATCAATCAGATTATGCTACATTACGTAAATTCTTAGCTAATCAAAACGAAGTATTATATGTTGAAGGTCGTCGTTTAGTTGAGCAAATGGAAGTATTATTCGATACTGAAGCCGCATTTGACGGAAAAGGAATCATCGTTGGTGACTTCTCACAATATCACATCAACTACGAAACTGATTCAGGATCAATCAAAGCTCAAGAAGATATCACAACTGGTCTGTGGACTATCGCTTTAGAAGCGTACTTCGATGCTCGTGTTATTTCTCCATTAGCATTCAAAATCTTAAAAAAAGCGTAGGACTCCCTTACAGCCTTGAAGGTGTTGACTCTTTGTCAGCACCTGAAGCTGTTTCGGTTCACTTAGAAGTGGAGTCCGAAAACGTAGCTTCTGAGAAAGACAAATCAGAAGTTGTCGTAGAGCCGAAAACACGTAAAAAGAAAGCGAGCAAATAACATGGCTTTAACCGTTGAAGAATTGAAATTACAATTGAATTTTATTCAAGATGATACATTTGATGCGGTTTTAGAACGGTTACTCGCTGAATCTGTAACGTACGTTGAAGATCGTGTATCGTTTGACGTTGATCTCGAAGATCGTGGTATTCAACAGATTCAATACTATTACGTCATGGGATTATTCGATGAACGTGAAACACAATTCCGCTCGCATATGGATCGCTTAATTTGTACAGCACAAGCTAAACACCGTTACAAGGAGGAATAATATGCCACGTCGACATGGGAGCATTACAGTTTATGACTTAACGACCGAGTTCGTTGAAGGCACTAAATTTCCTAAACAAACGCTGACGGAGTGGAAAAAGTTCGTATACTTTGAGCAAGATGCTTATTCCGACACGGAAGGTCTAGGAAAACAAGTAGTTGAAGACGACCGCATTCGTGTAAAAGTTCGCTACGACCGAAAAATTCGTTCTGGACAAATATTCAAATTATCAAATCAAACAGGGTATTATAAAATTTGGCGTACTTGGATTGATGGACGTAGATATATCGAACTTTACGGATTAAAATTCGACTGGGGTGATCAAGATGGCGACGATTGATACTATTCGTACAACTATCGAAACCTCGCTTGATATGCCTTGTTTTGATTATCGAGCTATGTTTGTTAATACACCGTATGCGATTCTTGAAGATCAGATTTCACCTTTTTTACTCGCTAGTAACACATTACTCGCTGAGAAAATAAATAAAACACTTATTATCGTTATGAAAGAACCTATTTCGATGAAGCAACGACACTGTCTTGCACGTGACTTATATTCAGTCGGTGTAGCCGTTTCCGGTTTTGCAGGGGGATTCGTTGAAATCGGTGAATACTTTCAATACTTCGTTGGACTTCGTTTCTACGAAGATATCGTCTATGATTGATTTATTGCTTCCACGCACATTTGGTGAAATTGATACGATTCAAAAAAAAATATCACGACTTGAAATATTGATGAACAATAAAGAAAAAAGTCGAGCAATACTTTCTCGAGCATTAGAACCAGTTCGTGATCGGATTTCAAGTTCCGCACCAGTTGGGAAAACAGGACATTTATCTGATGGATTTTACGTTCTTGATTCACCGCAGTATGCACAGGATTCTAACTACAGAACCGAAATTGTCGGAATGGGTGGTCAAGCATATATTTATGCGGCTTCAAATGCGTTTTACTGGAAGTTCATCGATAAAGGTTGGGATCACTATTTAGCTAAACGCCACATATCAGGGACGAAGTTTGTACAGCGTTCTATCGATGCTACAAAACAACAAGCGTATAAAACCGTTATCGCTGAGTTCGAGCGAGAAATTAAAAACATCCAAAAATAGGGGGTAACTAAATGCCGGTTACAAATGTAAAAAAACAAGGCGTTATCACAGGGGTTTCTGAATTATATATTTCAGTTCAAACGACTGAAGAAACAGGAACGACACCACCTGTGTATGACACAGTTATTTATAAAATTCCGATTATCAAAGAAGTTACAGTAAGCGTACCACAAGAAGATACAATTTTCTACGCTTCAAACGGAGTTTACGATTCAGGGACGTTTATCACAGAAGCTGAATTATCTGTAACAACAATGAAACTCGATACTAAAATCTTCAACAAAGTTCTCGGATTAATTGAATCACCAGATGGAGCATCAGTTGTTCGTGCAGGAACAGTTCGTCGTCCGTGGGTTGCTGTTGGTTTCGCATCAACAACACACAACGGAGCAAAGCAAGCCTACTGGTTTCCTAAAACGAAATGGGCGATTCCTGAAGTTTCAGCATCTACTCAAGAAGATACACAATCAGAACAAACTACAGAATTCACAATCATGGCTTATCCGTTAAATAACGCTACACGTGATTTATATTTCTCAGCTGATTCTGAAGTTGAAGACAGCAATGTTGATTTCGATAAATTCTTCGATACTGTACCAACGAACTTATTATCTATTCCGACTTTATAATAATTCAAAGGAGACGACCTTAAATGAATACGATTACACACAAACTAAAATTTGATGGTAAAGAGTATAATATTGCTTTAAATATGTGGACACTACACGTTTTATCTGACGTTTTCGGAATTGAAATTGACGATGTATTATCGAACGTGAAATTGTCAGGAGATTTAAAATTCTCGTATGCACTACTCGTTGCATCTGACGACACTTTCATGGATACATACGATTTCAAAACTTTCTGTCGGATCATTACGCCAGCGATGTGGATGTCAGACTTGCAACCGGCGATCATCAAAGTTATCAAAAACGGTACACCTGATGAAGAGCCTGAAGATGCTACATCTGAACCAAAAGCGGTAGGTACACGCAAAAAAAAGCAACAGCAATGACATACTTTGTCATAGCAAAGACATCGTTCAAGCTTGATAGTGAAACCTATTTCAAGATGACGTTAAAACAATTCTTTCAGTTCGCTGATATCTTTGCGGATCATAACAATCCTGAAAAAGCGAAAGCACAACCGAAAGAAAAAAAATTACAAGAGATTAAAAATCTAGGGAGTTTCCTAAGCGGGAGATAATCCCTAGATTTTTTTTTCGAAAAGGAGTGAGTATATGCCGGCTTATGAATCTCTGATTCTACGTTTTGGCGTTTCTGGTGTTGAAGAAGTCCAAAAAGGGACGAAACAATTAGCATCAGAAATAACACAATTAAAACGACATCTTAACGTCGCATCTGGCGAAATGCGGACAACAGGCGTGTCGATGGAAGGTCTCACACACAAGCAAGAAATTTTAAAAGAAATGATTCGGAAAACATCGATTATTCTCGATCGTGCAGAAGACGATCTGAGAAGTTATATTACCGCTCAACAAGCGACAGGTAATCAAGTCGATGAAACAAGTCGTGACTTTCAACGCTTGTCTGGAGTTATTAATAAATATACAGCTAATTTAAAAGAACAAGAGTATCAATTAAAAGCGACAGAAAATCGCATGGATACGTTCAACGATGAACAGCGTAACGCAACAGGGATTTCTCAAAATCTCGGTAACGTTGTTCGCTTCAACGCAATGATGGGTCTTCGCGAACTCGGACAAGAGTTAATGCAAGTTTCAGCGGCGTTTGTTAACTATACAAAAGAAGCGTTTGCATTATCTAAAAGTAGCGATGCAAGCGTTGAAACAGTACGCCGAAATTTCGGTGAATTAGCAGACGAACAAATCGCATGGGCGAAAGAAACATCTGCAAATCTCGGTCTTTTCGAAGGTGACGTATTACAAACGACAGCTCAAATTTATGGATTATCTGAATCTTACGGAATGATGAGTCAAATGTTCGTTGGTGAAACAGCCGCAATGACATTATCAGGTGAAGATTTAGCGACTATCTCACAAGAGTTAACAGTACTCGCATACGACTTAGCCGCAACGTACGATAAGCCTGTCGATCAGGCGTTAAATGCCGTTTTATCTGGATATCGTGGAAATATTGCAGCAATCGAGGATTACGGTATTTCGCTACAAGCAACAATGTTACAAGAACAAGCAAATAAACTCGGAATGGATAAATCAGTTGAAACAATGACACAAGCGGAGAAAAACTACCTCGCTTATCGTGTCATGATGGAATCAACAACAAAAGCTCAAGGTCGATGGAAAGAAGAACTTGATGCGGGTTTAATTCCGCAATTAGAGTTACAGAACTCATTAAAAACATTACAAAAAGCATTCGGTGATGCTTTATCACCGGCGATTTCAAAATCACTCGGAATCGTAAACGACTTCGTTAAATCGATGTCGGAAATGGACGGATCAGTTGCATCACTTGTTGGTGGGATCGGAGTAGCTATTGCCGCATTTGCCGGGTTATCAACAATTGCCGGATTTTTCTTAATGATCGCTATGACATTTGGAACAACGGTCGGAACGGTATTCTTACCAATGGTTGGAGTTATCGGAGCGGTCGGTATTGCTGTTTACGGATTAATTGAGTCAATGCGAACAGGTAAAACGTGGATTGAATCAATCGGAACTGCCTTTGAAGATTTGCGTAAAAAATTAAATGAATTCGCACCGCACTTAGGTGACATCTCAGTATTACTCGTAAAATTCATTGGTATCTTTCTCGCTTATAAAACAGCGATTGCGAGTGTCGGTGGAATCTTAAAAGCTGTCGGTGCAATTAAAGGATTAGTTGTCGCTTTAAAAGCCGGTGGAACAGCATTAGGGGTAATGAAAGTCGCATTCGGTTTATTCGCAGGAACAGCTTCAACAGCCGCGGCCGCAACCGGAGCCGCCGCAACAGCTACAACAGCCGTTGCCGGTGGAGCAGTAGCCGCAACAGCCGCTTTAGCACCGTTTGCAGTCGCAATTGGAGTAGCCGCGGCCGCTGTTGGTGGGATCGTACTCGCTTATCAAACGTGGCAAGCGTATCAAAACGAATTATCAGCTGATGCTGAGCTTGATTACTCTGAAGGTGTAAGTGAAGCTACACAATCAGCTGTCGATAGCTATTTAGAACTAGAATCAGCCGCAATCGGTTCTTTAAACGATATGTATTCTCATCAACAAGTTGTAACGGAAGATATGGCTACAAACTTCGATAATCAAACGCAAAAAATGGCAGATTCGATTACAACAGCTTTGCAAGGAAAATTCACGGTCGGAATCGATGGTATGACTGAGTTTTATAAATACTCAGACGGAATTGTCGATGCAGGTGAGCAAGCTCAGTTAGACACGATCACGAAAGCTCAGGAAGAGAAAGTTGCGACTGTTCAGGGATATCAAGATGAAATCGCTTCGATTACAAAAACAGCACAAGACGAAAATCGATCTTTTACTGAATCGGAACAAGCTCGTATCAAAGAGTTGACTAAAAAAATGCAAGACGAAGCTATTATTGCGTTGTCAACAACTGAACAAGAAAAATTACTTATTCAAAACGACTTCGCTCAGCAAGGTGACGACTTAAGCTTAAAATATATGTCTGATCAATTAACTCGCTCTGCAGAAGCTCGTGATAAACAGATCGAAGATGCAGGAACACTTCGTGACGGTGTTTTATTATCGTTGTCTACCTTAAAAGGACAAATCCCGGATGTTGAATACGATAATCTCGTTACATCAGCGAATGAAACATACGATCAAATGGTTCTTGATGCTGAAACCACTCACGGTGAAGTCGTTGACTGGATGGGTAAACTAGATAGTGAATTCGCTAAATACGTCAACCCTGAAACAGGAAAGATCATGACAAACGGCGAAATGAAAACGTATTATAGCGACCTCGGAAAAGAGATCTTACGAGTGAACGGTGCGTTTAGTGAAAACGGTGCTGAAGCTCTCAAAGCACAACACGCTGTTTCAGCTGTTTCTGGTGCTGTAGCTGACACAAAAAAAACAACGGAAGAATTAACTGCCGCACAAAACGAAAATGCGGCCGCTAATAAAGCCGCTGACGATGCTTCTCGAGCTAATGCCGCAACTGTCATCAAATCTGCAGGAATGCTCTCACATTTAAAACACGTAGATTTAGTAAACCAAAAACGATTGAGCAAATCAGTGTTAGAAAACTCTAACAAAGAAATGGCGACAATCGAAGGGAACGATTATCAGGATAAATCAGCTCGCTTACAAAAACACTACGACGACGAATTCGGTATTCGATCATCTGCTAAAACGAAAGCGGAAGAACTTGCAAAAGTCCGTGGTGACAACTTAACAGGAATCGAACTTGCTACTTTTCAAGCTCAGTCATCATTGGCTCGTATGCACAAAGCGAATGAAGAAAATCGAAAAGCACAAGACGATGCTAAGTGGTTAGCTGATCGGCGTGCGTTCGGAAAACAAGCTACAACCGAAGAAGAAAGTCAGACGAGAAGGATTGCGAATCTTCATAAAAATCATCGTAATGCTCAGTCGAAAGCGAATGAAACGTATTTACAGTATATCGATCGTGATGCACGTAAATACGGAGCAGAAGGCTTACGTAAAGAGCAAATCGAATGGGAAAAACGCCGACTCGGTATGAAGATGTCAGAAGAAGCTCGCTTGACAATAGCAAAAACTTCAAACGGACAATTACTTTCAGAAGAAGAGGCAAAACAAGCTCTCATGAAAGGCAAAACAGATGCAGGATTATCCGCACGTGAACGTTCTGAAGGTGGATTTTTATCGAACATTCTCGGTTTAGTAACTGGTCAAAAAGAACCGTATTCAATCGCTTACAAAGATAATATCGAAGAAGCTGAATCTAAATCAGAGTCGCCACTCGGTGCATTAAAAGGACTTTTCAAATTCGATCTTGCTATCACAGCCGGACAGAACGTGAATTCGTTCGCAACCGGACTTAGAAACTCGCTGTGGGCGAATTGGGACGGCTTAAAAACAGCTGTTTCAAACTGGTGGCAAAGTTTATTCGGTGATTTAGAGTTACCTGATGTACCACAGCCGATCACAACTCGCCATTCAGGAAATCAGGAACAGTACTCGCTTGAACCGGCCGCATACGGTATGTCACGTTTAGCTTACAATGTACCTGACGTATCGCAATACGCAACAGGTCGAGTCGTTCCGGCAAAAAACAAAAGTTCTAAACCGCAAAACGAAAAACCGACACAAAACGTAAACATTAACGTTACTGTATCTGATGCAAATATTTACGATACTCGAGATATCCGTTCAATCGCTGATGATCTCGCTTCTGAAATGAAACGTCAGATGTTCAACAAAGGTGTTTTGCAATACTAATCGTCAAAAGACATGGTTAAAGCCGTGTCTTTTTACCCTTAGTTTTTAATTTATATATACAGGCATGGTATAATATAATAAAGAGGTGATAATTAAATGAAAATAAATAACAGGGTTATCGATAGTCTAACTGAACGTCCGCTTATTCCGCCTACACCTCGTATTTCTGAACGAGCGACAACGCCGTTTGGTGACGGAGATTACACCTATCAACATCGATACGATACTCGTAGCTTTGAATTTACGACTTACGATGAAATTCGATTTGCATATGAGCCTGTAACGGTCGAAATTGACGGCTTCAACTACTACGGAGAAGTTTCTGATATCAGTTACGAATCTGTAAATGTCGGACTCAAAAAAACGAAAGTTAAACTTACACTGCAACCGTTTAAATACTATTCAAAAGAGAATGTACCGCTTGCGTTCGGATCAACGAGTACCACAACAGGTACACAAAAAGGAGTCATCACCGGATTCGGAAATATCGATAGCGAACCAGTAATCGTTGTGCAAGGCAATAAAGCTTCACCGTTTTCAATTGCATTTGGTGATCGTATTTTAAAACTCGCATCACTCGATACTCAATTAACTATCGACTGTCGCACACATAAACTAAACGTATACGACAAAAACGGACACGTACGTAATGATTTATTGCAAAGCGACTTCATTACACTTTCACCCGGCTTAGTCGGAGTCGCATTTCCGTTCGGATTGAAAGTGACAATTACGTGCAACTGGAGGTCGTTATAATGGGCTTGAATACAAGTTCTACAACAGCAACGATGCTGTATCAGTTAAATCCGATAAAAGCGGAAGTAACTGAAAAAATGAATGCCGATTTCGAACTCCGATTTAGCGTTTTGAGTTCACATCAGCTAGAAAAATACGATTTAATTTCCGCAAAAACACCACGTGGCTATCAACTTTTTCGCATTGCTTCAATCGATGCAAACGGTAAAACAGCTGATGTAATTGCACGTCATGTTTTTTTTGATTTAGCTAGTAATTTTTCACTCGGATTCAAAGCGGCAGGTGTCGTTCCGACAACGATGATTACTCGTTTTGTTGAATCATTAGTTGAGCCGAATATTTTTACCTTTAAAACCGAAATCGCAACTGGACAAACAAATTCATATAACCCAGAAGAAGCACCGGCAATGGAAGTCTTCTTAAACGGTGAGCGATCAGTTGTCGGCATTCTCGGTGTTGAATTATTACGTGATAATTACACCGTCACATTAAAAAAACGCATCGGAATCGACAAACATTATATCTTACATCCAAAGCGAAATATCATTGATTTAAAAAAAGTTTCAGGAGCAGACGATGTTTGTACGAAGATTATTCTTCGTGGTGGAACAGAAGAAAAACCGCTGTCAGCTACGATTACATCACCGATTGCTGATAAATATCCACGTGTTTTTGTTCGCAAATACGAAAACAACGATGAAGAAATAAACTCCGTTGAAAAACTCATCAACTGGGGTAAATTAAAGTTCACGACTGAACAAATCGATGTTCCGAAAGTGTCGTTTGAATTTGAAATTATCGATGAAGCAATCGATGTCGATATCGGTGATACTGTTTTAGTGCGTGTGAAAGAACTCGGAATCGATGTACGATCAAAATGTACTGGATATGAATATAGTCCACTCGATGATCGGTACACAAAGCTCTATTTCGGTGAACAAACAAGTGTTTCAACCGCAATCGGAAACATCGTAACCGGAATTGTAAAACCGGCTGTCGATAATACAACTGACAATTTACAAGGTCAAATCGATGCCGCAAATAAAGAAATTGAAAAAGAAGCAGAAGCTTTAAAAGGCGAAATCGAAGATGCACGTTTAAAAGCCGAAGCAGACGTTGCGGCGGCCGGTCAGGCATTACGTGACGGAATGAAAGGCGAAATTGCTGACTTCGAAAACGACTTTTACCTTGCCGGAAAAGCGGTAGCAACGCTTGAAAGAGTTCAAAACGAACTCGGAGTAACGCTTGAAGGTGTCGAAACGACATTAGACGACAATTCCACTCGAATTGGAGCATTGACGACTAACTATGAAACAGTTAATAATACTGTATCCAGTCATTCAACGACTCTTGGTTCGCTCACAACGTGGAAAAACGGTGCTGATCAACGTATGAGTACGATTGAACAGACAGCATCGAGCATTACATCGACAGTAACGGCAAATGTGACGGCTAATAACTACGTTGCTATGATCGCAACAGGGAATCCTTTAAAGTTAGATGTTGCCTTTGATGTCGGACTAAATGGTATTTCACCCTATAATAACCTCGGAAACAAACAAGTTACAGTTGTACGTGAAGCACGAGAAACAACATCACCAACGACAGGGCTGTATCAACTTCGCATTTCAACAATCGGTAGTGCAACGCCGGGACTCGGTGGATTTGTACACATGATCACATCACGTCCGAGTGCGGTGTTTGTACAACATCTTATCGCTAAAATTCCGATTGGTTATACGTTAAATGCCGCAAGTAACGATTACGGAACAGGTGGTCGCACATACTTCGTCGGTTCAGCAGAAGGTACTGGTCATTTTGAAACGTATTATATCGTACGTGAATGCGGTGAAACAGGTGTCTTTTCGACAACAGGTCATGTTTATCTGACTGCAAAAGATAATTATCCAAAAACAGTTGAGTGGGTTGTATCGTATGCATCGATTATCGATGTCACGAACTCTCAGTTAGTGCAGACGATTACCGAGTACGGATCAAAAATAACACAAACAGCAAATAAGATTTCATTACTCGTCACAGACGGATCAAACGCTTCTGGAATTGCCTTGACTCCGAATGCTTTGACAGCTATTGCATCACAAATAAATCTTACCGGAAATGTTTTTTTTAAATCGCTACTCGACAGCGGACTCACACAAATCAACGGTGGTATGATTAAAACGAACACGATTAAGGCGAGTACACTATTGCTCGATAAATCGCTCGTTGTTGATGGCACGATTAAAGCGAATCACATCACATCAGTAGAAGCTGAAATCTATCAACTTTTTTCAAAGATTATTAAAGCTGATTATATCGAAGCTAATCATGTAAAAATCAATAAAGCATTTATCGATAAATTAGTAACGAATACATTATTCGTTGAAACGTTGAAAGCTCAAAAAGCGTTCATTACGGTTTTACAATCGGTGTCGATTAACGCAAGTCAAATCACGACAGGTATTTTAAAAGGTGGATCGCTTTCATGGGATTTAACGAAATCGTATCTCTCTTTTTCTGCCGCATCAAATGCGATGGTTTACTCACGATCAGGAAACTCAGCAGGGATTAAATTTGGTGATATGTATTCTTCCGTACTCGGTAAGAACGTTCCGACAGTGAGTTTATTTACGACAGATTCGCGTGGAACGGCTTTTCACACAGGTATCGATTTACTTGCCGCTGAACAACAGATAAATCTCCGTGGCGATCGGATTAGTTTCTACGATGCTCAGCAGTTTAAAGATCACGGAATCCATATTTTTCCGACTTCGAGCAAATTCGGTATCTATCCGTGGACGGCAAACACCGGAAATGTCGGTTGGTTAAACACGTCAGGATACGCTGAAAGTCCGATGAGTCCGTTCGCTCATGTGAGTGCAATGTATCTTCTCTACACGCAAGGCGTGATCAAACGCTCATCAGCCGGAATTAAGTATATTACAAACACAATCGACACCGCATGGGCATTGAATGCTGTCAATAATACGCCTGTCAAACGCTACTTCTATAAAGATTCGAATTATCAAGACGTCTACAAATCAAAAGCAGGAATTATCATTGACGATATTCGACCTGAGCCTGATTTAGCGAAGTTATTGTTAACATACGAAGACGGAATGGAATTTCTCGATGCTGACAATGTTACATATCTTCTGTGGTCAGCCGTACAACAATTATCGAAAGAAGTTCTTGAATTACGAGAGCTTATCTAAAGGAGATTCGTCATGGATTTTTCACAAATTGCGGAAGAGTTGAGTAAGCTTACACCGCAAGTGTTATTACAAATTTTTATCATTGCTCAGGCACTCGACATCACATCAGGATATCTCGCCGCTCGTCAATCAAATACGTTCGTCAGCAAGGTCGCAATCAACGGAATTATGCGACAAGGGATGCGTTTAGCGTTCTTTGTAAGTTCGATGTACGTTCAACACATCGTACGAGATACATCTACTCCGCTCGAACTGCTAATAACAGGGTATCAAGTAGCGATGATCATTGCATATATCAAATCATTATTCGAAAATTACGATAAATTCAAAGGGGTGAAATAAATGGAGAATGAAACGCTCGTAGGAGCTTTAAGCATCTTATCTGAAAAATTAATGCGATTAGAAGTCGAACTTGCAATTACACAAGCGGAACTCGCTCGCTTACAAGGAGATGAAAAAGATGAATAGTAACGAAGTATTCGAACTATTTTGTCAAGCGGAACATATCGAAGAAGTAGATGCCTTATCAGCGATTAGCGACTTCTTCGATATCGAAGTTGAAACATTTCAAGATATCATTGATTTCGTCGAACAGTTAGAAGAAACGAGTAATCTTCCACTTGCGTTGCGAACTCGCTTTGAAACACCGGCGAATATTTTATCTTTTATGATTGCATATAAAATTTATAATCCTTTTGAAGGAGGTGTTGTGCTTGCAAAGACAAACAATAACGATTAACTTCGAGCAGAAGACCGCAACCGCATCAACGCTTGTATACAAGCGTGGTGAGCGTGATCTTGACGGAGTTGACGTAAAATTAACGAATATCGATACTGAGTTCACATCAGGGGTCGTTGTCGTTCGTGATCCGAAAGGTGTTGCGTTAAAACCGGGGTATGTAACGATCAAAGGAGATGTTGCTAACTTCCGTTTACCGACTTCACTCGATGGTACATACGCTTTTGAATTACATATCTACAATAAAAACGGACTTACAAAGTCAGCTACATTTAGCTACTCAGTTTTACCGGCGTTGGTAATCGATGAAACAAATCTTCCTGATGATTACACGACGTTATACGACGGTCTTATCGCCGAATTTGCGATCTGGAAAGAACAAGAGCGAGAACGACAAGAAGTGTCACAAGAACACATCGCAAAATTCTTTGAACTCGAACAAAAAGTACTCGCTGAACAGGATAGTTTAATTTCAGGTGTTCAAGAGTTAATTGATACATTCCACACGTTAACAGGCGATGCTCAACAGTCAGCAGAAGTCATCTACGCTCGAAAAGGTTTCTCAAGCTTACGTGGTAAGATCGATGAAATTGATTCAACGAAGTTTGACTCGGTTCAGACAACGCAAACAGACGAAGGTACAATTCTTCGCTTTTTAGCCGGAAATCAAGTGAAATCAGAAATTCTCGTTGAAGGTGGTGGCTTCGGTGGTTCTGGATCAGGTAACAACACGCCACCGGTTTTGGTTGTAACGACTACTAAAACGACTTTCGCATCTGATGAACGTTTCGTTATCGATTATTACGTTACCGATGCCGAAGGTGGCGAAATGTATCTCGTCTACAATATCGGAAACGGTGCTGTAGAAACGAAAATCGCACTCGGTGCAAACAAACTCGATCTCGGAATTCTCCCACGTGGGTCTTTCCGCTTCGATATGCACATTCGTGATCGTGCAAAACTCGTTTCAAATCAGTACACAGCGACAATCATCGTTGGTGATTTAGAGCTTCAAAGTTCGTTTATCGAATCCGACTTTCTATTAACTGAAAAAGTCGTTATTCCGTATCAGCTGTTTTCAGCAACAACACAATCAGCTACGATTACAGCAGTTATTGACGGTATTGAAAGTACAAGCGAACAAACAGTCGGACAACGCTATCTCGACCTCGGAATTATGACGAAAGGTGTACATACAGTTACGCTTCAAGCTTCGATTCCCGGACGAGTATCGAATAAACTTTCGTTTTCATTCGCTGTTACCGATACTAACACGGTTTATATTCTTTCATCTGCACCAACAACGGTTAACACCGATACAGAACAAAAAATTGGTATTCCGTTCCGAATTTCGCTCAATCAGAGTAAAGCAACATTTAAAGTAATTACGAGAATCAACGGTATTGAACAAGCTTCACAACAAGGATTACTCGGAATGAACGCTTACAACGCCGGTTACTTAGCAGTCGGACAATCTGTAGTTACCATTCAAGTCGAAGCAACTGTCGGAACTGTAAAAACATTATCTAATATCTTAACGTTTAC
>JACCEE010652901.1_pt1 | contig 23028 bp, 35 predicted proteins | sample 7449931 | NCBI WGS metagenome assembly JACCEE01 (sample SAMN15323457, study PRJNA562643) | freshwater metagenome | isolation source: river surface water | place: USA:Blue River Watershed | collected 2017-08-19 | reverse complement strand
CTCGCGCTTTCTACGCACGCAGGATCAGCTCTAAGCGCTTAGGGCGGAGGTGTTCGAATAATGGCCACCGTCCGCGCGTGCGATCACTGCGGCGATTCGTACACCGCTCAGCGGAGCGATTCGCGCTACTGCTCATCCGGCTGCCGGTCGAAGGCAACCCTTGCTCGAAAGCGGGCGCCTCAGGCCTCGGTGGTCACCATGCCGGGCGCTACCGGTCCCGGCACGATTGAGGCCGCCGTCCGTACCCAGCTCGGTAGCCAGCTCGACACCGTCGTCGGGCGCCAGGCCGTCACCGCAGCGAAGCGGCTCGACGGCTCGGTGTCAGACTCGGCCTTCTCGCCGATGTCGCGACGACTGCACGAGCTACTCGACCAGGCAGCGCAGGCCGCGGCCCTGGCAGCGACGAAGGGCGACGCCGAAGACAACCCGATCGCGTTCCTGAAGGCTCAGGCCGAGAGGCGCTGGCATGGCGCTGCCGGCTGATCCGTGGGCGCCGGTAGTCCCTGCGAAGCTGGTCGCGCCGTCGTGGTCGTTCACCCGAGGCCCCGAGGTCGCCGACCTGTGCGCCTTGCTCGGCTACGAGCCGATGCCGGAACAGGAGCAGTGGCTGGACGCCGTCTTTGCGGTCGGCTCGGACGGGCTGCCGGCGGTCACGGATGCGACCGACATTGCCGGCCGGCAGAACCTGAAGACCGGCGAGTTCGTGATGACGGCGATCGGCTGGCTGTTCATCACCGAGGAGGAGCGGATTCTCTGGTCGGCGCACGAGTTCGGCACGACGCGCGACGCCTTCCTGCTGATGCGCTCGCTGCTGGAGAAGCGACCTTGGGCCAATGCCCTGGTGCGCCAGTATTACGCCAGCTCGAACTACACCGCGATAGCCCTGGTCGATGGCCGGGTGCTGGAGTTCACCGCTCGCACGACCAGCCAGGGCCGTGGCAAGTCCGCACCCAAGGCGATCTGGGACGAGGGTTTGGAGCTGCGCGCTGAGCACCTGGGCGCGCAGGACGCGGTGAAGTCGACGTTCCCGTGGGCTCAGACGCTCATCGGCTCGTCGGGTGCGAAGACGTACAGCGAGGTTCTGCATGGGATCATCACCAAGGCGCACTCCGGCGACTTGGGGCCGAAAGACTTCTACCGGGAGTTCCGCGACGACCTCGCCGGCGACTGCCAGCTCGGCATCGAGTGCACGCACGTCTACGGCTCGCCGGGCTGCCGGCTCGACGATCCGGAGCGGTGGAGGCGGAACAACCCGGCGATGGACCGGATCCACGCGGACGGCCGCGGCTTGACCCGGGCGGCGATCGCGCGGGAGCGGCGCAAGCAGCCGAACCCTTTGATCTTCGCCCGCGAGCGGCTTGGCTGGCACGAGGCGTTCGTCGACACCACGGCCGCGGTCTTCACCGAGGACGCATGGTCGGCGCTGCGGCGTCCGAAGTCGCGCATCGTGGCGCACCGGACGTTGGCCCTGCAGGTCTCACCGAACCAGGACTGGTCGGCGGTGGTGGCCGGCGGCTACAACGACGACGGCCAGGTCCACCTCGAGGTGCCGTCGAAGTGGAAGGACCGCACCCGGTCGGCCCGCACCTACGCCCGCTGGTCGGGCACTGACCGGGTCGTCCCGTGGGTGCGCAAGTACCTGCGCAGGCGTACCGACGAGACGGTGCTAGTGCTGTTGGCCGGCTCGGCCGCGATGGCCCTACTGCCGGCGCTGAAGCGGCTGGCGGACGATCCGAAGCTCGGTCAGCTCACGATCGTGATCACGCCCGAGGCGCAGTTCCCGGCGGCGTGCGGTCACGTGCAGAACCTGGTCGCCAACGAGCGGCTGGTGCACGTCGGCGATCCCGAGCTGCAGGCCAGCTTCCTGGCGGTGGCCAAGCGGATGGTCGGCGAGAAGGCGTTCGTCTGGTCGCCGCTGGCCTCGACCGGTGACATCACCGCGGCCAACGCCGCGACTCTCGTGGCCTGGCGGTTGGAGCAGGGCGAGGACTACGACGTGGGGGATTCAGTCGGATGAGCTTCTCGGAATGGGTGCAGGTGTCGGGGCTGCTGCTGCTCGCGCTCGCTGCTGCGTGGATGTTCGGCGATCACTTCGGAATCGGGCCGGCCCTCGCGGTCGGGGCTGCGCTGCTGGTGGGCATCGGCGTGCTGCTTGAGCATACGAAGGGGGTGTGAGTTGAGCATCTTCCGACGCGACGCCGGCATCCCTACGTCGCTCATCCCGTCCCGGACGCCCGCTCGTCGCAACGCGCCTGTGGTCACCACGACCACCGCTATGCAGCAGTCGGTCATCTGGGCGTCGATCAGCCTGCACGCCGGCCTTGAGTCGATGATGCCGCTGGACGTGTTCCGGCTGATCGACGGCGTCAAGGCCAACGTCCCCCCGCCTCAGGTGCTGGCTACCCCGTCGAGCTTCGCCGATGGTCACCCCGACTCGATCGCGGACTGGCTCTACGCCCGGCGGGCGGCGCTCAAGCAGTCCGGCAACTGCTTCGGTGAGATCACCGCGGTCGACGGCGCTGGGAAGCCTGCGCAGATTCAGCTGATCCCCACCGACGACGTGCGGATCAGGATCAAGAACTACCGCATCGTCGAGTACCGGTTCGGCCGCACGGTGATGGAAGCTCGCAAGGTGTGGCACAGCAGGGACAACCTGATGGCCGGCGTGCCGGTCGGCCTGTCGCCAATCGCCCACGCGATGCTGACACTGCAGACGTCGGTGTCGGCCACCGAGTTCATGGCCGACTGGTTCGCTGGCGGCGCGACCCCCGGCGCCCACCTGAAGAACACCAACAAGGTGCTCAAGAAAGGTGAGTCCGCGGCGGTCAAGGCCCGGTTCCGCCAGTCGGTCGGCAACGGCGACGTGTTCGTGACCGGATCGGACTGGGAGTACAAGCCGATCTCGGCGAAGGCGGCCGAGTCTGGCTGGCTGGAGGCGATCAACGCCAGCGCCGTCGACCTGTGCCGATTCATGGATACGCCGGCCAACATGATCGACGTCGCCGCCAACGGCAGCGCGCGGATCACCTACCAGAACCTGACTCAGGCGAACCTCGACTTCATGGTTACCCGGATGGGTCCGGCCCTGAAGCGCACTGACGATGAGCTGACCGCGATCACACCCTCGCCCAGGTTCGTTCGGCTGAACCGCAATGCACTGCTGGCGATGGACCCGACCACTGCGGCCGAGCTGCTGAAGATGCAGATCGAGTCCCGGACGCGCACGCCGAACGAGGCTCGCCAGATCGACGACCGCCCGCCGCTCACCGAAGCCGACTACGCCGAGTTCGATCGCCTGTTCGGCAGCAAGAACCAGACCCCGACCCCGAAGGGACTTCCGGCATGAAGACTCGCAAGCAGGCCGCTGAGGCCCGGGCCGGACAGGTTCGTGCACTCGCCGACCGCCCGCGCCAACGGCGCTGCGCCGAGGACGTCGCGTCGAGCGCCAGGGTGGCCATCCGGTCGCAACTGGTGCTGCGTGAGTCCTCGACCGGCGGCCTGGCGTTCGAGGGCTACGCCTCGATCACCGAGCGGGCCTACGAGATGTGGGACATATTCGGCCCCTACGACGAGATCGTAAGTGCGGGCGCGTTCACCGACACCCTGAACCGGGCGGACCTCGACGTACCCCTGGTGCTGCAGCACGACCAGCTGCGGCGCATCGCCCGCACGACGGCCGGCTCGCTGCTCCTCGCCGAGGACGACCAGGGGCTCAGGGTCTCGGCCCCCGAGCTGAACCCCGACGACGTCGACGTGGCCTACATCACGCCGAAGCTCCGCTCGGGGCTCATTGACGAGATGAGCTTCGCGTTCCGCATCGACTCGGGCCAGTGGTCGCCGGACTACACCGAGTTCCGAATCAACCGGGTCGACATTCACCGCGGCGACGTGGCGATCGTCGGCTTCGGCGCCAACCCGTACACCGTCGCCGACCTGGTCGAGGCGGCCCGGAAGGCACCCGACGAGACCGCGCGAGCGGTGCTCGACTCCCTCAATCTTCGCTTCATGCGGCATCAAGACGAGCCACTCATGCAGCGAATCTGACCTCGCGCCCCTGACGCGCCGCCGCGCTGAGCGCCCGGCGGCCTGTCGGCCTGTCGGTCAGGTGGCAACACCAACCAACACACCTACCGCCCCACGGGGCAGGAAGGGGTCATGATGACCCTCGAACAGCTGATCGCTCGCCTGCGCGAGCAGGTCAACGCGCGGATCTCCGCGTACAACGAGCACACCCGGGCGCTCAACGAGCTGCGCGGCGCGGACGCTCCCGACCAGGCAGCGATCGACGCGGCGGTAACCGCCCGCGCCGCCGTCGAGGCCGAGATCAACGCCCAGAAGGAGCGCCTCAACACCCTCGAAGAGGAGCTGCGCCACGACCAGGCGATCCAGGCCCTGCAGTCGCAGGTCACCCCGCTGCGTCAGGAGGCCGGCGATGGCACCTCGCGCGAGCAGGGCGTCGGCGTGCAAGTCCGCGAAGCTCGCACCTACAGCGCGGAGAACGCCGGCGTGCGGAGTTTCTTCGCCGATGCCTTCCGTGCCGAGCACGGCTCGGACTTCCAGGCGCGGGCGCGCCTCGAGCGGCACATGGTCGAGGTTCGGACCGAGGGCGAGCTGACCGCACGGGCGCAGACCACGGGCGGCGCGGCCGGCCTGGTCGTCCCGCAGTACCTGGTCGACATGGTCGCGCCGATCGTGCGGGCCGGTCGGCCGATCGCCAACACGGTGATGGGTCTCTCGCTTCCCGCGGAAGGCATGAGCATCATCATCCCGCGTGGCACCACGGGTGCCTCGGTGGCCTCGCAGGCGACGGAGAACACGAACGTCAGCAACACCAACGAGGCGTGGACGAACCTCACGGTTCCGATCGTCACCATCGCCGGCCAGCAGGACGTCTCCCGCCAGCTGCTCGAGCGGGGCGCCGGCATCGACGCCCTGGTCTACGCGGACCTGGCGCAGGCGTACATGACGGAACTCGATCGCCAGGTGGTCGTCGGCACCGGCACCTCGGGTCAGATGCTCGGCATCCTGAACACCGCCGGCATCAACCAGGCGACGGCGTTCGGGGCCGCGGCGACCGTGCCGACCTTCTACTCGAAGACGGCTGGCCAGATCAACGCGGTCGAGACCACCCGGTTCCTGGCACCGACGATCGTCTGGCTGCACCCGCGCCGGTGGAACTGGCTGATCGCCCAGCTGGACAGCCAGAACCGCCCGCTGGTGGTCCCCACCGAGAACGGCCCGGTGAATGCCATCGGCGTCTCGAACGAGCCGATCGACGTGCCGTCCACCACGCCGGTGGGTCGCGGCTTCGGTCTGCCGTTCGTGACCGACGCCAACATTCCGACCTCGGTCGGAACCGGTCCTGAGGATCAGGTGATCGTGGCTCGCCGCGAGGACTTGCTGCTCTGGGAGGACGGCGACGGCATGCCGCGCGAGCTGCGCTTCGAGCAGACGCTCGGCAACCAGCTGACCACGAAGCTCGTGGTCTACGGCTACGCTGCCTTCACCGCTGGCCGCTACCCGACCGCCGTGGGCGTCGTCGGTGGCAACGCCGGCACCGCGGGCTTCGGCCTGGTCGCGCCGACCTTCTGATCGGTACGCACAGTGAGGGGCCGGGCGGGGACCACCCGCCCGGCCTCGTCCACCACGCACCCTGAGGAGGGCCCATGGACAACGAAATCGAGACCAACTACGAGAACCTGCGGATGGACCGGGAGTGGTCGCACGACACGCTCGCCGATCACCTGCAGAGTCTCGGCGACAAGCGCCTGGCCGCGCACTTCCGGGCGAAGGGCGCCGAGCTGGCCGGTCAGGACGTCGACGCACTGCCGCCGGGCGAGGGTGAGGGCCAGGGCGAGGGTGACGCTACCCCGCCGAAGCGCCGCCGTGCGCCGAAGACCGAGACGGCCTGAGCCATGGCTTCCTGGATCGACAACTCCCTACTGCGGACGTTCGTCAAGAACGTGAACGCCGACGACGAGGCGATGATCAGTCTGGCCGTCGACGTCGCGTGCGGCAAGGTCGAGGAGCTGTGCGGTCCGATCGTCAACACGACCGTGACCGGCGAGGTCCACGACGTACGCGGCAGTGACGAACTGTGCCTGCGCTACCGTGCGACCTCGCTGGTCTCGATCACCACCGAGGCCGGAACCACGCTCACCCCGAGCGATTGGGCCGTCGACGGCCAGCTGCTGCGCAACAAGGCCGGCCGCTGCTACGACGAAGTGCTGGTCGTCACGTACACCTCGGGCTACTTCAACTCTGCCGACTCGCCCGAAGTGAAGCGGGCGGCCGCCCCGTGGGCGTTCTCTGCAGCCCTTCACATCGGCCAGCAGCACATGCGCACCGTGCGCCGCTTCGGCCAGACCACCGAGGGCCCGCAGGGCTTCCTGGTGCCGGCCGCCGCCATGGAGGAGATGGCCGATCACCTCCTAGCTCCGGACGGTTTCGCATGAGCGTCGGCTGGCAGTTGCTCGAAGCTCTGCGCGAGCGGTTCAATGCCCGCCTCGACGCTTCGGTGTCGATGGGTCTGCCGACCGGGATCGAGTCCGGCGACTACGTTGGCGTCGGGGTGAGTGATCCCGAGGCGGCCGGTCGTCCCGCGAGCGCCTTCACCAGCTCGCTGGAGTGGGCCGCCTCGATCGCCCCCACCGGCCCGTTCAGCGAGTCTGGTGAAGTTGCCCTGGCCGCCGTCGCGTCCCGCAGCGACGGCGAGCTGAACGACGCGATCGAGGGAGTCTGGGCGATCTACACCCAGATGGTCGCCGTCCTCCGCGAGTTGTGGAGCGATCACGACCTGCTCGGCGTTGCCGGCCTGTGGGATCTGAAGCCCGCCGGCGTCGAGCTGAACACCGCCCAACTCGACGGCCAGTCGATCGCCTACCTACTCATCCGTTGGTCATTCCAAGCCGAAGTCTGAAAGGGCTCAACTGTGAAACTGAAGCACATCGACCCCATGGGGGCCGGCCGTGTGGCAGCCCTCGGGATGCGCACGGTCGAGCGTGACGAGGTGGTTGACGTCCCCGACGACATCGCGCCCCTGCTGCTCGTCCAGACCTTGAACTGGCAGCCCGCCGACAAGGCCGCGGAGAAGCTGGCCGCCTCCGCGGTTCCCGAGTTCGAGGCCGCCCTGGTGGCCGCTTCCACCGAGTCGGCGGTTGTGTCCGCCGAACTTCCCCCGGCCAACGAGCCGGCCGACGACACCACCGGAGAGGGTGAGCCCGCATGACGGTCTACCGCAACGCACAGTTCGGCATGAGTGCCGCTGAGAGCCCCTACGGCACAGCTGCCACCGTTGACCGACTGATGCCCTACACGGGTGATCTGGACATCGACTGGACGCCGAACGACCAGATGACCGAGGTCATCGAGCCGGGCGCGGTGCCGAACGCGAGCGCGTCGTACCGTCCGACCGAATCGGGCACCGGCACCTATAACGCCGAGATGAAGGCGAAAGGCTTCGGCCGCATCCTCAAGGGCGCGTTCGGCAACGGCGTCTCGACCCTGGTCTCTGGCGGCGTCTACCAGCAGAACTTCACCCTGAACAACACCAGCACCGTGTTCGACGCCTTCACCATGCAGGCCGTGCGCAAGCTGGTCGACGGCACCGACGACGTGCACACCTTCATCGGCACCGCGATCAAGTCGGTCGAGTTCTCGATGGACAACGCCGGGGTGCTCAAGGTGGCGTTTGAGCTGCTGGCCCGCACCATGTCGACGGCCATCGCCAAAGCCTCGCTCACCGCGATCACGGCGAACCGGTTCACGTTCGCCGGGTTCACGTTCAACACCGGCACCCTGACCGAGCCGACCACCACGGTGCTCGGGTCGTGCGCGACGGCCCTGGGCGGCATCCGGTCGTGGTCGCTGAAGGTCGAGAACAACATCGTGGAGGACGACTACCGGGCCAATGGAGCGGGGCTCATGTCGCAGCCCTCGGTGTTGCAGCGCACCATCACGGGCTCGATCGAGGCGCGGAACACGGCACAGATTCAGGCGTTCCGCACGAACTGGCGCAACAACTCGACGATTCCGCTCGATGCCCGGTTCACCACCGGCACCGACGTGGCATCGTTCATCGTTCCGCAGGCACGCATCACGGGCAAGATCACCCCGAACATGGATGGCAACATGCCGACCGTCACGATCCCGTTCGAGGGCCTGGGCGGCGCGGCCACTCAGCCGCTGTTCTGCTCGCTGCGCACCACCGACACCGCGCTCTGACCATGACCGTCAACTTCGCCGAGTTCCGGAAGGCGGCCGCCCAGCTCGAGCAGTTGGGCGACCGCAAGCTGGTGCTCAGCATGCGCCGCGACCTGCGGGCGCTGGGCAAGCCGGTCGGCGACAAGGTGCTCGAAGCGATCGCCGCCGAAATGCCGAAGCGCGGCGGCCTGGCCGCTCGCATCCGTGCCCAGGGCCGAGTGTCGGTGCTGGTGAACCTGCGCAGCGGCGTCCGGATTCAGCTGGCCAACAAGGGCGGCATGTACATGGGCCAGTTCGAGGGCGGCACGATTCGCCACCCCGTCTACGGCCACACCAAGACGTGGGTCGCTCAGTTCGTTCCGTCCGGCGCGGGTGCTGAGGCGTTCGCGAAGGAAGCCGACGGGCTCGCCACGGCGGTCGCCGATCATGTCACTGAGACAGCACGGAGGGCGCTGTGATTCGCATCATCACCAAGCGGGGCGACAACGGCGTGCAGGAGGAGTGGACCGACTACCCCGACCGTGAGGTTGGGGAGGTTCCGGCTTCGCTGGCCCTGCGGTTCGACCGCGAACTGGTCGCGTTGAAGTTGGCCGACCTCGACCTCGGGGTGAAGCGTTGGACCGAGGCGGCGTTCAAGGCGCGCCGATTCAGCGCCCGGGCTACCGAGAAGATCGCCGAGCTGCTGGGCGATGAGTCGGAGGTTCCCGCAGAGGAGCGCGGCGAGGCGATGGTCGAGTGGCTTTCTGAGCAGCCCGACTATCTGCTGGTGCAGCAGGTCGGCATCTGGGCAGCGGTGAACCTCGGTGGCGGGCGCATGACGCTGCTGGACGTGCTGAGCATCCCTGATCGCGACGTCGAGAACATCGACGACGATCCGCCCTACCTCGACGATGACGACCCCGAGGACGACGGGGGAAAAGCCTAGGCGGGTTCATCAACAGCCAGGAGCGCACGACCCTGGCTGATGCTGTGCCGCCCGCCACGTTCGAGCCGGTCAAGACGTTGCTGGAGCGCTACACGATCGCCATCAGCGCGTTGGTGCATATTCCCCCGGCGCAGGTGCCCGATTTGCCGTGGTGGCAGTTTGAGGACGCCTGTGACTACTGCGATCAGGTGAGGGAGGCGAGCCGTGGCTGATATCACCAAGGTGATCAAGTTCCTGGTCGTGGGCGACGTTTCCAAGGCGCAGTCTGGTTTCAAGGGCCTCAGCAAGGAAATGAAGGAGACTGCCCACGCCGGGTCGGGCCTCAAGGGGTTGGGCGCGAACCTGAAGGCTGCGGTCAAGTCTGGGCAGGGTCTGAAGGGCGTCAAAGGGGCGTTCAAGGATGCCGCGACCGAGGCTGGTGGGCTGAAGGGCATTGTCGGCAAGGTCGGCATCGGTATGGCGGCGATGGGTGCCGCTGCGGTCGCTGCGGGTGTGGCGATCGCCATCAAGTTCGGTGCCGACTCTGTGGCCACGTTCAAGAAGGTGGCGGGCGAGGTTGGCAAGCTGAAGCGCGTCACCGGCCTTACCACCGAGGATTCTTCCCGGTTGGCGTTCAGCTTCAAGCAGACCGGGGTGGATGCCGAAAAGGGCACCAAGGGGATGCAGATCCTCTCCAAGAACCTGGAGAACGCTGCGGACGGCGGGAAGAAAGCCGCGGCCATGACGAAGCTTCTCGGCACCGGGTTCACCGATGCTCAGGGCAAAGTCCTACCCATGTCGAAGCTGATGCCGAAGCTGGCCGACCGCTTCGCCTCCATGCCGGACGGCGCGAAGAAAACCGCGCTCGCCATGAAGCTGTTCGGCAAGTCCGGCACCGACCTACTGCCGTTCCTGAACAAGGGCGCGGCCGGCATGAAGGAGCTGGCTGACAAGTCCGACAAGTTCGGCAACACCCTCAGCGACAAGCAGCTCGACGCCCTGAAGCAGAGCAAGCAGGCCCAGCGCGACTGGGATGCCGCCATGCAGGGGCTTCAGGTGACCCTCGGGGCCAATCTGCTGCCGCTGCTGACGCAGGGCGCGAACATGATCAACCAGGTGGCTGTGCCCGCCTTTCAGGGCATGGCCGAGTGGGTGCATAAGAACGAGGGCATGTTCACCGCGCTGGGCAACATTCTGCGGTGGGTGTGGAACACCATCCTGCTGCCCGGCATCAAGTTGGCGGTCACGGGGCTCACCAGCCTGGAGACGCCGCTCGCGCTGGCCATCGAGGGCATGGGCAAGCTGACCGGCAATAAGGCCTTGGAGAACTTCGGCGCGGGGATGCGCAACGCGATCACCGACACGCAGCGCTTCGTCGACGGCCTGCAGGGCATCCCCGATGAGGTGACGCCGACCATCACAGCCAAGGATCAGGCGTCGTCCGAGGTCAAGAAGATCGACAGGCGGATCAAGTCATTGAAGGGCAAGGTTGTCGAGGCGAAGGCCAAGGGAAACACCAAGGAAGTCGAGCGGCTTCAGCGCGAGATCCGCAAACTCAAGAGCAAGAAGATCGACATTGAGGCGCGCGTCCGGCAGACCGGGCCGCGCACCATTTCGATCAGGGCCATCGGCGGTGGTAAGTACAAGGTCGGCTCGACCGGCTCGGTATTCCAGGCCGAGGGGGGCATCGTTCGGGCGTTCGCAGGCGGCGGCGTCGAGAACCACGCCGCCAAGCTGTACCGGCGTCATGACGGCACGCGCATCTTCAACGAGCCCGAGACCCGCGGCGAGGCCTACATTCCGTTGGCCAACGATTGGCGGCGTCCTCGTGCGCGTGCCATTTGGCGGCAGACGGGCCGCGAGCTGGGCATGTTCGCGGGCGGCGGGATCAACGGCGGCGGCGCTGGTGGTGGTGGTGTCACCATTTATGCCCCGATCACGGTCACGGGTGCCGTGACTCCTGACGCAGGCCGCCAGGTCTTGCGCTACCTGCAAGCACTTCAGAAGGCAACGAAGGGCCGGCCGCTGGCCATCAAGACTCAGCACTGAGGGGGCGTCGTGCAGCGTGCCGTGAAGGTCGAGGCGAAGTTCGACGGCTCCACGTGGGTGGACATTTCGAGCAAGGTCAAGATGGCGGCCGGAATCTCGGTCAACCGGGGGCGTGAGTCCGAGGTTGATGATCCGGTCGCGGTCGGCACGGTGTCGCTGGCCTTGGACAACTCCGACGGCCGCTTCTCGCCTGAGCTGGCATCGTCGCCGTACTACCCGTACGTGGTGGCGGGCGTGCCGGTCAGGGTGTCGGTGTACGTGTCGGGCGCGTGGCGGGTGCGCGGCTACGGCACAGTGCAGGAGTGGAAGACGGACCCGCTGTCGTGGTATGTGGCGGAGTGTTCGCTCAACGCTGCCGATGCGTTGGGGTCGTTGCCTGAGTACACGCTGCACCAGGCCGCCGACGAGATTCTTAGGGCGCGGGAGCATCTGGTCTACCATTGGCCGCTACGCGACACGGAAGGCCCCGCGCAACCCCTGGTCGGCTCTGCCAAGCTCACCGACAATGGTGGCACCGGGTGGGGTGCCGGCGGCCTACTGGCGATGGATGAGGGCACCGATCAGCATCCGAGCATGAGCGCCGCGTCGGGCGGATTGACCCTCATATCCGACCCGCTCAACGTCGCACCACCGTACCGAATCCTGCTTGTCATCATGGACAGCCCCGGCGCGAACTGCACGATCATGTCTGGCCTCCCTGGCGGCCACTCGATCAAATACACACAGTCGACTGGCATCTACTACCTGTCCCCCGAGAATGCTGGCGGCGCGAGCGTGTCCAGCTATCCATGCCTGCTTGAACTCGTCGTGACCGCCACCGATACGCAGCTATGGATGACCGACAGTGGCGGCGGGTCGACGCTGGATTCAGCGGCCGGAGCGTCCATTGGGACGCTCCGGCAGATCAAGCTCAACCCGACACTGTCGGGCGGTGCCGCCTGGGGCGCGGCGCATCTGGCCGTCTCGTCGTCCCCGCAGGACATTGACGGCATGTACCTCACCGCGCTGCGCCTTTTCGGTGGTCGCGTACCGCAGGGCGTCGGCGTCGGTGACGTGCTGACCCAATTGTTCGCCTTCACCGGATCGACCTTGACCGTGTCCGGCATGGGGTATGCGGAAGCGACGCTGCCGCAACTCGATGGCCGCGACCTGGCCGACGTGCTGGGCGGTGTGGCGAAGGGGCTCGGCGGCCGTCTTGTGGACGACCTCGACGGCACCCTGTCGTGGTCCGCGTTCGGCCCGTCCGGAACCGTCGTCACCCTGCCCGCCGGCTTCGTGGTGCCGAAGTGGGGCACCGACGACCGGGCGTGGCTGTCGGACTGCTCGGTGACATGGCCGGACGGTACGAGCTACAACGCGACCCGGGCGGACGGCCCGCGTCGCTCCGACACCATCGAGGCAGCACACTCCACCCGGAACGGCGACCGGGGCATGGCGGACTGGCTGGTCAACTCGCCCACCAAGGCACGCATTCCGTCGATCGTCTACAACCTGTCGGCTATGACGGATGCCGATGTGCTCACCGTGTTGAATCTGACGGTCGGCTCACGCGTCAGCTTCCCGACGCTCCCGGCATGGATTCCCTCAGGGCTGATTTGCACCGTTGAGGGCTTCCAGGAGTCGATGGGTAACGACGCCTGGACGCTCACCATCAACCTGAGCCCCGACGCCTACAGCCGAATGTTCGTTCTCGATGACGTCACGCGTGGCGTGCTCGATTCCACCTACCTGCTCGCACCGTAAGGAGCCCCGATGGCATTCACCGCCGGTACCCCACTGTCAGCCGCCGCGCTCAACGACGCGGTCGGGTACACCACGCCGACCACGTTCACCACCACCACCCCGGCAGGGTCGGGCTGGTATCGCAAGGTCGGATCGCTGGTCGAGGTGCACTACTCGTCCACCGGCACGGTCGCGGCCGGGGCGCAGATCACGATCACGACCCTGCCGGCCGGCTACCGACCGGCCGACGAGACCGCGGTGGCTGCCGCGTGCGGGACTTCCGGCAAGCGCACCTGTGCGTCCACCATCGACGCTGCGGGGGTGTGGGTGCTCTACAACAACCACACCTCGGCGGCGCCGGTGTTCGCGCACGCGCTCTTCGCGCCCGCCTGATCAGGAAGGAACACCCCCCATGCGCATCCTCGCCGCAACCCCGCTCACCGCCGTCGCGCTCACCCTCGGCGGCGGTGTCGCCGTCGCCATCCCTGCCGAGGCCGCTTCGGTATACTTGGTCTCGACCCGCGACTTCACGGTTTCCTGCCTGGCGATGCGCGGGCCGTCCACCATTGAGACTGTCGACGTCGTGTTCGAGGTGAAGATGGGCGGCAGCGGCCGGGTGACGGTCTGGCAGGCTACGGACGGCTACCAGTTCCAGGTGATTCCGGTGCCCCAGAATCCGCCTTGGGGCTGCGTGCCGCTGAAGTCGCCGATAGAGGCCCCCGCCGAATGGGCGAGGGACTGATGCCGACCCGCGATTGGGTGGAGGGCATCAGCGCCGGGGCGACCCTCATCCTCATCACGCTCGGCGCGCTCTTCGTCGTGCTGCGCCGCTTCCTGAAGTCGTGGCGCGAGTTCCGGGCCGAGATGCGCGCCGGGGTCGAGGCTGCCAAGTCGCAGGCCACCACGGCGGCCACACAGTCGACCACGGCGGCGAACATGGCGTCAAAGGTGGACAGCAGCCTGCACACCAACAACGGCGGGACGCACGTCAAGGACTTTCAGGACGAGGTGCGGGCCAGTCTGACGCATCTGCGCCGCGATATCGGCGGCATCCGGCACGACGTGCGGACCCTGGCTGAGGCCGACATTCAGTTGCACCAGCGGATCGCTGACCTCGAACGCAAGGGGGCAGCGGACCGGAGCTAGCGGCCCGCTGCCTGCACACACATGAGCCGCCGCCGCGGCCCCTGATACATCGGCGCGAGGGTCAAGCGGTGCAAACCCGACATCATCACGCACCGAAGGCTGCCTAGAGGGGGACTGGCGAGTACGCCGGTTGCGCGGTACCGCTCCTTACCCCCACGCCCCCGGCGATGCCCGGACGACACAGCCTGCCCCCGCGCCGCACTCTCTCAGCCACTCTCGCAAGGGACTCTCGCATGTCTGCAATCGCAACGAACGCCGCGACCATCAAGGCCGTGGCCGCTCAGCTCGCCGCGTGGGGATGGCCGTCCGAACTGTGGCCCGGCTGGTCAACCCGGCGGAACCGGCAGGCGCCGCTGGTGTGGGAGTCGGTGACTGTGCACCACACTGGTGCCGGGCCGGTCTCGACCAGCTACATGGTGAACCCGTCCGATCGGGCCGCCCTGGTGGTGCTGTGCAACGCGCACATCACCAAGGACCACGCCATCCGCCTCCTCGCCGCCGGTGGGGCGTCGCACGCGGGCATGTCCGACCGGGCCACCTACGCCAAGATGCGGGCCGGGCAGGCCCCGCTCAGCGGCGACATGAAGCCCGGCGCGGACTCGTCGACATTCTCGGCCAACCGGCTGAGCTTCGGCATCGAGGTCGACAACGCGAAGACCACCCCCGAGTGGGATGAGTGGGTGCGGGGCGCTGTCGTGGCCCTCTGCGCCGCGCTGCACAAGGTCGGCGGATGGCCGATCGATCCTGCCCCGCGAGTCATCACCCACAAGGAACTGACCCGCCGCAAGCCCGGCGATCCGATCATGGACGCCGGCAGGCTCCGTTCGTTGGTGCGCGAGTTCCTGGCCGCCCCGTACGGTCCGCCCGGGTCGAAGCCGTGGGCGCTGGGTGACCGGCTGCTCTCCAAGGACGGCAACGACAGCGGCCCAGACGTGGCCGAGTTGGCGGCGCTGCTGACCGCGAAGGGCTACGACGTCGGCAGCCCGGTGGACGTGTTCGGTCCGGCGATGGACAAGTCCGTGCGTGACGTGCAGGTCAAGGCCGGGTTCACCGGCGACGACGTCGACGGCGTCGTGGGCCCGAAGACTCTCGCCGCCCTCACGCAGGAGGAACCGCCCGTGACCGAACCGACCCCGGAGCCCGAGCCCGAGCCGGTCCCGACGCCGGAGCCGACCCCTGAGCCGGAACCGGAGCCGGTCCCCACCGAGCCTGTGACGGCCACGTTCCGGGTCGGGGCAGCCAACTGTCAGTCCTACGACGGCATCAAGGCAGCAGCGGCGTGGCGTGCCCGAGCGGCAATCTTCGCCGCCCGCGGATGGTCAGTGCTGTGCCTGTCGGAGACCACTAAGGCGGGCCGAAAAGCCATGCTCGACGAACTCAAGAAACGGACCGGACACACGTGGAAGGTGTGGACGGTCGAAAAGAAATCAGTATGTGTCATGTGGGACACCACCGTCTGGTCGAACAAGTCAAAACGTTCCGTCTCGTACGGCACCGCTTTCGGTCACGGCGCCGTCTGCGCCCCCCTGCGCCACATCGCCACCGGCCTCGGGGTGGACGTCATCAGTCAACACACCCGGCCCGGGTCGGTCGCGACCGACGCCCAGAAGGACACCGACATCGCGAAGGGTGCCAAGCTGGCCGGCTCGTGGCCGGCCATCTACGCGGGCGACTTCGCCCGCAACAGCCCCACCCTGCCCGGCTGGACCAGGGCCACGCCCAAGCGGGACACGATGGACAAGGCCGGGACGCAGACACCGGACGCCGTTTTCGTCCGTCCCGGTTCCGGCGTGATGGTCACCACCACGGACGGTGTCATCGTCAACCCGGGCGGCCTGTCCGATCACAAGTGGGTCGGGTGCACCGTCACCCTCACCCAGCCGTCCACGACCTGAGCCGATGGTCATCTACTGGTGGACCTGCCCCTGGTGCATGGACCGGATGGCCACCAAACACACCGAGGCTGAGGTGCGTGTCGACCGTGACGCACACCTCGCCGCCCAGCACCCGCACATTGTTGCCGCACATGAGCATCTGCTCGCCATCTCCCATTACCGATTCCTGGAGGTTCACCAATGACCCCGACCATGCGCAAAGCCCTGTACGGGCTAATCCCCCTCGTTGTCGCCGCCCTCACCACGTACGGCATCTTCACCGACAACCTCGGCGTGCTGTGGGGCAACGTCGCAACCCTGACCGTCGGCTTCGCATTCGCCGCCTCGAGGGCGACCGGTGACCGCTTCGGTGACCCCGAGGTACGCCGCGCCCTGTACGTCCTCGTCCCCGCCGTCGTGGCCCTCATCGGCGGCTACTTCTCGGTCGATGTGGCCTTGTGGACCTCGCTGGCAATGGCGATACTCGGTGCCGCGTTGGCCGGGCTGAACGTGGACCCCGACGAACAGAACACCGCCGCCGCCGTCTACGCCGCGCCCAACGTCCCCGCCGATCCCGGCGCGGACATCTGACCGACCCAACCGAAGGAAGAAATCATGGCCCTGTCCATTTCCGCTGCCGCCGCGCAGGCTGAGGGTGCAGCTCTCGCCACCTACATCGGCGCCAACGCGACGATCGAGATCCGGTCCGGCGCGAAGCCGGCAACCCCGGAAACCGCAGCCTCCGGCACCCTGCTGGTCTCCATCACTGTCTCGGGCAGCTTCACCAGCTCGGGGGGCGTGCTGACCGCTGCCGACCCTGCCAGCGCGAACCCTGCGGCGTCCGGAACCGCCGGCCACTTCCGGCTCAAGCAGTCCGGCGGCACCGCTGTCATCGACGGCACCGTGACCGCGACGGGCGGAGGTGGCGACATGCAGCTCGGCTCCACCACGATCACCACCGGCGTCCCCGTCAATCTGGGCGTCCCCATGTTCACTGTGCCGGTCGCCTGATGGCCGGCTTTCCCTCCACGAAGGACGCGCTCGACGCCCGGATGGGTAATCTAGCGGTGCAGGTCCGGGATGCTCTCGACGCCTCCGTGCGGCTCAAGGCGTGGCTTGACACCAAGACCGAGGCCGATTTGGTCGCACTCGGCTACACCTCTGCCGAGGTCTCCGTCATCAAATCGGCATTCACGGACCTGGCTGCACTGCGCGCGGTAGCCAATGCTCAGCAGTCCGTGCCGACCGCGAACAACTTCCTGTTCTGGTCGGCACAACTCTGCGGCATCAACTGACCCCGAGGGGGTGACTAGATGGCCGCGCCCACCCTGGTCGCTGAATATCTGACCAGCGCCACCTGGATGACCGCGACGGCGGCAACCCAGAGCGTTTCGGCGGCATGGTCGTCGGGTGATGTGCTGCTTCTGCTGGCTATCCACAATGGCAGCAACCCGACCATCGGCACCCCTACCGCGACCGGCTTGACCTTCACTCCGGTCGGCTCCTATTCGGGCAACGGCGGCGTGTATGCCTACAAGGCGACCGCTGCCGCATCCGGGTCAGGCACCATCAGTGCCACCCGGTCCGGCCCTGCGGAGGGGTGGGGCTTCTGGGTGGGCCGCTACTCCGTCTCGGACGGCATTGGTGCCTACAGCGTCGGCAATGGTGCCGGCCTACCCAGCCACACCCTGACTACCACGCAGGCCGACAGCGCGATCGTGGAAGGGGTGATCGACTGGGACGAGCAGGCCGGCACGCATGTGTGGGTGAGCGTCAATGGCGCAGCGGGCACCGCGATCTCGACTGGCGCCACAACGGGAAACAACTTCAGCCGGTTGGGCCGGTGGGCGAATGCCGGTGCGGCGGGCGCCAAAACGGTCGGCATGTCTGCCCCGTCTGGCCAGGGGTGGAGCGCTCTCGCCGTCGAAATCAAGGGCACCGGCAGCAGCAACGCCGCGACCTTGTCGGCATCCCTGCCGAAACTCACCGGCTCACTGTCCGGCACGGCGACGGACCCCGCGACCCTGGCCGCCTCCGTCCCCGTTGTCACCGGCTCGATCAGCGCCACGGCGACCAATCCGGCCAGCCTCAGCGCATCCCTGCCGGTCCTCACAGGCTCACTCACCGCGACCGCCACGAACCCGGCGGTACTGGCGGACACCCTGCCGAAGCTCACCGGCACCCTCGCCGACCAGGCGAGCAATGCGGCCACCCTGACGGCTACCTTGCCCGTCATCACCGGGACGCTCACCGGCACCAGCACCAACCCCGCCACCATCGCAGGTGCGGCCCCGGCCCTCACCGGGTCGCTGTCGGCGACGCAGACCAACCCGGCCAGCCTGTTGGGCACCCTGCCGAAGCTCACCGGCACGCTCAGCGACCAGGCCGTCAACACCGCCACCCTCGCGGGAACCCTGCCCAAGACGACCGGCAGCATCAACGGGCAGAGCATCAACCCGGCCACGCTCACAGCAGCCACCCCGAAGGCGACGGGAGCGCTCACCGGAACCTCGGTGAACTCCGCAGTCGTCACTGCGGCACTGCCCGTCCTGGCTGGAACCCTGACCGGCACGAGCCTGCTGCCGGCGCTGCTCGCGGCCACACTGCCCCGCCTGTACGGGCTCATCCCTGACGGCAGCCTCAACTACGGCTCACCCGCCCACCGCCCCGGCCTGGTCCTCACCGTCACCGCAGGCGGTCTCACCCTAACCACGGCGGAGGCAGGCATGACCGTCACCACACCAGCCTCAGGATTGGAGCTCACGACGTGACCGCACTGCAAACCCTGTTCGTCACCGGCGACACCGCACCAGACCTGACCGGCACATGCACCAGCGGCACCACCCCCGCCAACCTCACCGGGGCCACGCTCGAGCTGCACCTGACCAGGCCAGACAAGACGGTCATCACCCGCACGGGGGTCATCGTCGACGGCGCTTCCGGCACCTGGCGGTACACGTGGCAGACGGGTGAGCTCGTGGCCGGCACGTGGGCGGTCGAGTTGCAGGTCACGTACAGCGGTGGCCGTGTGCAGACGTTCCCCGCTGACCGGCCCGCCTACTTCTCCGTCCGGGGACAGATCGCATGACCGCCAGTTCAAACCCGAAAGGAACCATGTTCAAGCACAAGATCGCAGCCTCCGTTGCTGCACTGACACTCACCCTCGGCGGCGTCGTCATGCCCGCCGCCCCCGCCCATGCCGCCATCACCGGCTGCTCGACAGGCGAACGAACCAAGATGGAGTACGGGATCGTCTACTACCAGGGTTGGGTGGTCTGCTACGGCACCCCACCGAAGGGCAAGAAGTACTACCGAGCAAAGATCATCTACTCGATCCTCGGGACCGGCACTGGCGACATGTCCCCCAGCTACGGCAAGTGGGAACGGTGGGGCAACGGCAAGAAGTCCTACGGCAAGTGGGTCGCGTGGCCGTACCGCTCGAACCAAGAAGGCCGGCAAGTCCAAGTCAAGTGAAGGGGAACGACCGAGGGTGCATGGCTGGCGGCCCCCAGTCGCAGACCAGCTGACCAAACGCAACAACAGAGCCCCCCGGCTCGCGCTCACAAGGCGCGGGCCGGGGGGCTTTTGTGCGTTCAGTAGGTTTCGACGCTGGTCACCACAGCTTCGAGCTTGTCGCTCTTGCGCTTCGTCTCCACGTTCGCCACGTCCGGCGAGTACTTGCCATCTTCCATCTCGATCGTGGCCGTGTAGGGCTCCGTCGCGCCCTTGATCTTGTACGTGATGTCGATGAGCGACGGCAGCTCGTCGGTTTCGTACACCCCGATGTAGGTCACTGACGCCTTGGTGGTGACCAGGCAGCCGGCCGACCCGAAGCATTGCTTCTCGGTGACCTTCAGCTCGATCAGGAAGTCGTCTTTCTCGACGGTCACAGCCTCGGTGCTGTCGTCGTCGGCCTCGGTCGCGGCGGGGGCCGGGGCGGCGCTGGTCGACGTGGCGGGCACCTGCGCGACGACAGCGGGCCCGGTGCAGCCGGCCAGCAGCAGTGCGGCCAGCAAGAGTGCGGGGGTCTTCATGCTCGAAAGAGTACGGCCGGGGGGTGCCTGATACAGGCGTTTATGCCGCATAATTCACTGCGCTCCTAAGCTCAGCCCGGTCGACCCCGACATAGACCTGCGTCGTCTGCACCGACGAGTGCCCGAGAAGGGTCTGAACGGCTCGTATGTCGTGGCTGCCCTGGTAGACCGTCGTGGCGAACCGACGGCGCAGGCTGTGCGCCGTCCAGCCATGGGGGAGCGCGCGCACTTCCGTACCTGTATTCGCGACACGCAGACCCTAGGGGGTTGTCACGAAGATGGGACATGGCCTAATGTCGGGTCATGCCCCAATCAGAGGACAACCTTCCTTACCTCACTCTCGCTGAGTATGCCGCGGGAGTGGGCGCGTCAGTCCGGACCATCCGTCGACGCATGGCGTCCGGCGATCTGGCTTCAGACGCAAAGCTTCCGGGCCAGACCGGCGGGCACTTGTTCCGCCGGGATCGCCCCGAGCTGCAAGCCGACATCGACGCTGAGGCGGTGTCGTGATGCGCGCCGCCCTGACCGTGCTCGCCGTCGTGTCCCTGTTCGGCATCGTCGGCGTGATCCTCGCCCTCCGCCTGATGCTGCGAGGGGTCGACGAATGAACGACTACGCATGGCTCGACGTCGGCATCATGGCCGGCGGCTGCATCTTGCTAGTGATCGTCCTAGCCCTCGTCGAGACCGCATCGCAGGCACTCAAACAGCGCCGCCACGCCCGCGAAGCCCGGCACGTGTGCGGCGTCTGCCACACCACCCACTCGTCATGACCCCGTGCCCGCTGTGCGGCGCGCCCGCAGTGAAGGCGGGTTTCCCGGTTCAGCAGCCGCACTGCCCGACACGAGCCTGCCCCTGGCTGAAATGCCTCGTCTGCAAGCACCTTTTCCGACCCATCAAGGAGACCCAATGATCACCACCATCTGCTCCGGCGACTGGCTCCAGTTCCAGCACATCCAGCGAGGCAGACTCGTCACCGCGCAGGGCCACGTCATGGCCGATCCCAAATTCCCCGCTTGGCTGTGGGTGGGGGATCGCATCGTCGCAGACTCGGACGGCGAACAGTCCGGCGACATTGTCGTCCTGGCCCACACGTCGGCCGACCGCATCGCACGCGCCATCGCTGAGGCCGACGACAACTCCCGGCCCGGCTGCGTGTACGTCAAGCTGGCCGAGGCCGCAATGGCCGCGGGCGGTGCGGAATGAGCGTCGCCGCGCACGACATGAGCCAACACTGGCGACTCGTCCATGCCGAGGCCACCAACGACACCCACCGCGTCTACGGCACATGGTGGGCCACCCGCGAGTGCATCAAAGCGGTGGACGTGACCATCTGGAGCAGAGAAATGCGATGCGGCTGGGTGTTCTACAGCAACAGTCTCACCGCGTTCATCGAGTCAGATGGATCGGTGCGCATCCCAAAGCACATGGTCCGCGGCTCGGATGCTCACCAGTTCGCAGCTGAGGAAGCATGGGAACTGCTGCTGTCGGTCGTGCAGGCCGTCGCCGATATGGCATGGATCGGAGCCGATGCATGAGCGCCATCATCGAGCCCGCGGGCGCCAGCTGGTGGGGGAGCGACCGTTGGGGCGAGAAGGGCCGCATCACCTTCACGGCCAACACCGAAGACCGCTCGGTCTTCATCCGGCGGCAGTACCCCGGCCAAGACCTGCAGGAGTCCATCGAGCTTGAGCTGGGCCAGCTCGCCGAGGTCGAGGCAATGCTCCTCAACGCCCGGCTGTGGTTGGAGCGCGCCACCAAGCAGGCCGCCGAGCTGAAGGCCGCTGAAGAGATCGCGGAGGACGGACCGCAGGCTTTGACTTGCACCATCTGCGGGCACCCGTTCCACGGGCTGAAAGCGTGCGACGACTGCGCATGCCCCTTCAGCTTTTAACCCAATGGGGGGTCCTGATGTTCGGGGACGACGACCACACCGCCACTGTCGACGCCGCCCGGGCGCACGCGCTCTACCACGCCGACGACGACCACCTGGCCGATGCCGAACTGCTCATAACGGAGATCAAGGCCGACATCGAGCAGGAACGAAAAGAGCTGGAGCGTCAGGCGCGTGCTCGTAGGCGGTGGGGACGATGACCTACGTCGTGACCGAGCCGACCCTGCTAGATGGCGTCGACGACGCGACCTACCACGGCGGCCTCGTGCAGACGCCCGGCCCGCAGACGTCGCAGTCGGCGCTGAAGCTGCTGATCGAGCCCTCGACGCCGCGTGAGTTCCAGCACTACCTCGTGACTCCGGCCAAGCCCAAGCGGGTGTTCGACGTCGGTCACGCCGCGCACACCAGGGTGCTGGGCATCGGCGCCGAGTACACGCCGTGCCCGCTCGACCTGCTCGACGCCCGCGGGGCCATGACTCGCAACGTCGCCAAGGAGTGGGCCGAGTCTGAGCGCGAGGCAGGCCGGACGCCGCTGCACCCCGACGACTACGAGGCCGTCGTTCGCATGGCTGACGCGATCCTCGAACATGGCCGGGCGGCTGAGCTGTTCACCGACCCGGCCCGCCGACCGGAGGTGAGCGCTTTCCACGAGGCGACGCCCGGCCTGTGGCTGCGATCCCGGTTCGACCTGCTCGGCGGCGGGCTGTGCGACTTCAAGACGACGATCGACCCGCACGGCGGTGCGTGGCGTGGCCAGGCGTGGCGACTCGGCTACCACGTGCAGGACGTCAGCTACCGCCGCGCCTACGAGGCCATCAACGGCACCGACCCCGGCCCGATGACCTTCATCTGCGTCGGCAAGGAAGCGCCCCACCTGGTGGGCGTCTACACCCTCAACACCGAGTTCGAGCGCTTCGGCAACGAGCAGCTCGACGCCGCTCTGAACCGCTACCTGCAGCAGGCCGCCAAGCACGGCCTGCCGGACGCCGAGGGCGTCATCTGGGACGGCCTGCCCGAAACGACAGCGGTGCTCTCGCCACCCCGAGCCGCCTACTACGACGCCGAGGGCGTCGACTACGAACCCACTTTCTGAGGAGAACCGCAGTGACCATTCAGCCCATCGAGAAGCCCGGACCGGCCAGCCTGGAAGCGCGCATGCGCTACGCCGAGGTGCTCGCCGACTCCAACCTGCTGCCGGCGCAGT
>JACCEE010823351.1_pt1 | contig 23058 bp, 30 predicted proteins | sample 7449931 | NCBI WGS metagenome assembly JACCEE01 (sample SAMN15323457, study PRJNA562643) | freshwater metagenome | isolation source: river surface water | place: USA:Blue River Watershed | collected 2017-08-19 | reverse complement strand
TTAAAATTACCTTTATCTGAATTATCTCAAACAAATAAAAGAGAAAGAATAAAAAGATATCATCTTTCTATACAAAAAGCAAATAATCCAGAAAATAAACAGAGAAAAAAGAATGAATTAGCAAAATATCTAGAAGAATTAAAAATGAAAAAAAAGAAAGAGATGAAAGAGAAATTATTGGAACAAAAAAAATTAAATAATCAAAGAAAAAGAATAGAACAAAAAAAAATAAATGCCACTAAAAAATTAATTAAAATGCATCAAAAATTATTACAAAGAGAAAGATATAATTTTACAAGAAGTACTCCATTAATAGAGGCATAAAAATAATAAAAAAATAAAAATTGATATTATTAAAATAATATAAGATTCATTGAAAAATAGTTGAAAATAAAATGCTTCAAAAGTTTTTCAATGAATCAGAAGATGTTCTTGAGCTTGGTGTGGATGAAGCTGGACGTGGCCCTTTGTTAGGGCGTGTTTATACTGCTGCGGTGATTTTACCCAAAGATGATAGCTTCGACCATTCCAAAATGAAAGATAGTAAAAAGTTCAGCAGTAAAAAGAAAATTCGACAAGTGGCTGAATATATCAAACAAAATGCTATCGCTTACTCTATCACTTTCTCGGATGAGAGAAAGATTGATGATATTAATATTTTACAGGCAACAATGGATTCAATGCGACGTTCTATTTTAGAAACCATCGCAAACAGCCAGAATAAGTTTTCCAATGACAAACAAGAATATAAATATGAATTATTAATTGATGGTAATTATTTTAAACCAGTATTTGCTTATAATCCAAAAACCAAAATGATGGACCATTATCGATATATGTGTGTGGAAAAAGGAGATGCTACCTTCTCAGCTATCGCTGCTGCGTCGATTTTAGCAAAGGTTGCTCGAGATGATTATATCTTAGAATTATGCCAAGAGCATCCGGACCTTATTACAAAATATGGGATTGATACCAATATGGGATATGGAGCAAAGAAACATATGGATGGAATTAAAGAACACGGGGTTACACAGTTTCATAGAAAGAGTTTCAAACCTTGTAAGATATGAAAACAAACAAATTAGGTTAAATTAGGTTATAACACTACTATTTCCTGTAAATGTTTCAGTTTTATTTTTTCCAATCATTGTAGGGTCAGTATTATTGGATATACCATTTAACACAATTTCAGTTCCTTGATAATATATTTTACAAGAATCAATTGCATTTATACTAATCATTTGTCTTGTTATAATTTTATTTGTATAGGTATTATCAATTACACAATTTTGTAAATTATAATCTATATTTGAATAAAATATAACTTTAAATCCAGGATATACAATAACTTGGTCAAAGCAGTCACCCGCCAACATTTTAGATGTTAAGTGTCTACAACTACAAGGTATTGCTCTTAATTTACCACCTAAATTTCGGTCGGTATAAGTATAATTTCCATCAAAATAATATACACCAACATTAATTATAGGTGCTGAATTATTATTAAATCCTGAAATTATAGTTAAATTACTCATATAATAATAAATAATATTTTAAGTTTTTTTAACTGGCTTTAAGTCGCTGAAGCAGTAGTTGGAAGTGTTGCATTTGATATTCCATTTAAATATATTTCAACATTATTATAATAAACTTTAATTGAACCTACATTGTTTGTGGATTTAAACATTTTTATTATAATATCACTTCCATCTGTATTATCAATTACATAGGGGGAACCAACCGCACCATTTGCTACATATTGTACATCTAGATAAGCTTCTACTTTAAATCCAGGATAAATAATAATACCATCTAAAGTATCATTTTTATTTATTTTAGCTAAAGAATTTATACTACAAGGAAGAGGTAATAAATGGTCCCCTGCGTTTGCGGTAGAAGTAAAAGCACAATCTAACAAATAGACTCCACAATATAATAATTCATAACCATTCAGTTGAAATCCAGAACTTAATTCAGCGGATTCACTCATTTTATATTAAAATATATTAATATAAAATATATTAAGGTGGATATACTGGCGGATTAATATTATTAGTAAGACCATCTAGAACAATTTCGTTATTTAAATAATAAACTTTTATTCCACTTATTGAATTTAAAGTTTCAAATTTTCGAATTACAATTTGAGAGCCATTTGTATTATCAATTGTATATTTAGGCCAAGTCGCTGTATCACTTAGAGTAGTTTCATCACATACAACTTTAAAACCAGGAAAAACTATGATAGCATCTGCTTGGTCGTGATAATCGCCCACTTTAGAAAATGTATTAATTGTGCAACATACTGGAAAAGGTTCAGCTGCATAAGCTCCATCGCTAATTAAATTACTATCCATTAAATAAACCCCACATCCAGCTAATGTTCCATTTTTTGAAGTTTTAAATCCGGAATTAATAGTAAATTTTGTTGCTGTTGGTGTTGTGTTATAAGACATATATTTATTATCTACATTTTTTAATTAAAAAACTCTATAATATATAAATGCCACGTTGTCCTAATGGCTCACGTAAAAATAAACAAGGAATATGTGAATGTAAAGTTGGATGGGCAAAATATAAAAGTACTTGTGTACCAAAACTTACCCCTAATTCAAATTATACAAATCCAACTAAAATTATAAAAAGATGTCCAAATGGAACTCGTAAAAATAAAAACAGAGTATGTGAATGTAAAGATAAAAGTAAAATATTACACAAAAATGTTTGTATTAATCGAGAAAGTATAGAAAGTAATAAACGTAATACAGGTAGTAAAGTTAGTAAAAATAAAGAAAAGATAAAGGAAAATAAAAAAACTAAAAGACGCAAAATCTTTGAAGAAATGAAAAATGCTGAAGAAATATTAATTGATTCTCCATCACCTGTATCACCTGTTATTTCTCCTCCAAAGCCTTCTCCAATACCTTCTCCCAAAAATTCTCCAATACAAAGTGAAAATAACCAACCAAGAATAAATAATGGGTTACCACCAATTGGAAGATATAATCTTACCCCTGGAAGAGAGAATTATTCCGCAACTATCATTCAAAAAGCTGCTATTAAATTTATTATGAAAAAATTATCAAAAATATGTCCAAATGTTTCTGATTGTTTATTAATTGGTAGATATCGTCCTTATATTTTAAAATGGTTTAATCATTTTAGTTTGGAATATTGTGAAAATAAAGTCAAAAGAATTGGTATTGATTCAGATAATGCTTTTATTTTAGAATTAGAGTTTTACGTAAATCTAATTGTAGAAGGAAAAAAAATGCAAGGATATACAAGTTATGCGATTTTAAAATCAACCTTATTCAAACATTCGGATAATTTATGGTATGAATATACGATTGGTAAACACTTAAATCAATTTCATACATTTATTCCAATCTTTTTAGAAACTTATAATTTATATAGATACAAAAGTACTAATGACCGTGATTTATTACATAAACAAACCTCAAAACAATTTGATGTTCATACTGTAACAAAAAGAAATATAGATGAATTATTAGACCCAGTTGAAAATTCTACATTATTGGATGCTTGTATTAAATCGGATATTTATGCTTTTACATCTCAAATTATACAAAACAATGATTCACTATATTCATTAATCGTTGACTCAAAAATAGATAATTATAATTTGGCATCAGTTATATTTCAAATATACTTTTGTTTATCTGCTATGAATAACACAGGACATTCTTTTGCACATTATGATTTACACGTAGGTAATGTATTGTTATACAAGCCATTTGGTGATAAATATATACATTATCGTTTCCATTTCACACAAACTGGAGAAGTGAGAGAATTTTATTCTAAGTATATGTTAAAATTAATAGATTATGGTAGAAGTTGCATTGATAAATCAAGAGAATTTTTCAATGAATTAAAAGACCCAAAGTATAGAAAAGATTGCGGAAGAGACCACGGAAGAGACCAAGGATTATTTATGGGAAAAGCATTGAGAGATGGAATACATATTAATTACGAAACATTCAATTTAAGTCACGACTTAAGAATGTTACAAGACTTAAGACATATCAACCGTTTTAAATCAAATGATATAAAACCTTTGTTCAATAAATTAGTTTATAATGTAGGAGTTCAACCCAATTACAATGGATTTGGAACTGTTCCAAATAATACAAGAGGTGGAATGAGTCATATCAATAATATTTTTGATGTTCCTGATAATTTTTGGGAATATATTGTTCAACATCCACAACATCAACAAAATCCTCCTCAAGCAGAAATAAAAGGAATATTGGATATATATGATGATATGACAACACCGCTAAATTTAAAAATAATTTAAGAATAAGTTAAGAATAATATAAACACATTTAAACATAATCTAGCAAATATAAATTATATTTAAATATGATGCTCTCTTTTGATAATTTACCTATATCGAATGATATATTAAAAAGTTTATATGTTTATGGTTTAACTAAACCATCTTCATTACATTTTGATTTAATCAGAATTTTTCTCTCAAACTCAAATGTATTGATTGAAAAACCTTATTATTTAATTGAAAAATATGAAAGTATTGCCATTGCATCGCTTCAATCTAAAGGTAATTCTCTCATTGTACTAGAAGATAGACGTTCAGTTGATAATTTATATGAACTATATCAACATTTAAATAAATTAATCAAACGAACCGTTTCTAAAAATATTAATAAATCTTTTGCAGATATTAATATTATTACAATTGATACTTTTAATAAAAATTTCTCCAAATTCATTGATCCAGAAAATTTATTTGATTCTGTATATTTATATACAACCAATCAAAATATAATAAAATATATTGAATTTTGTAATCAATTGTATACTAATAATAAGTGTAAATTAACATTTTTTTATGTATTCGATTATTCATTAGAAAATAATGAATTATTGAAGTATAAGTATTTTGATAAATATTATAATAATAAAATGAATCAATTTGAACCAAAACAATTAAGAAATTATTATGTAGTAGCGGATTCTTATTTTGAAATAATGAACGGAAATTGTATTGATAGTATTTATGAAAATAATTCGATTGAACAATCCGTTATTTATTTGGAAAATTCAACGAATGTAATGTCATTATATAGACAATTAATTAAAAAAGATTTTCCAGTATGTTACTATCACGAGGATATGACAATGATACAATTGGAAAAATCGATTGAATCATTTATGTCAGGAAATAGTCGTATATGTATTTGTAGTGATAAATCAAATTTAGACTTTATAAAAACATTGACAAACTATAAAATGAATTTTGAGAGAATCTCACACGTCATTCATCTAGATTTACCAAAAATAGAATATTATTTACTTCGTATTCCTTATACAATTGAAACAAAACATATTTTTGTAATGAACCTAAATAATGAAAATTCATTTGAACATAAACAAGTATTGGAAGATTATTTTAATATTAAAATGAAATTTTGCGGGGTAACGCCCCCGCACGCGACTTAGTGATTTTTCTTGTAATAAATTGCGGGGTAACGCCCCCGCACGCGACTTAAAGGGTAGTTTCTGGTAGGAAAGTTCTTAAGAAAACCTAGGTTTTCTTAAAGGGAAGGTTCGGAAACCTACGGTTTCTGATTAGGGTTGCTTATAAACTCTAAAATACCTTGCATTACTATTTTCAATCGGTTCTCCATTAATATTTGTTGAAGTATAATCTGTATTATTATTTTGATTGTTATCTACGTTATATTGTGCGTCTATATATTGATTTGTACAGTCGGGGTCTGTATAATAACTTATGTCATATCCATTATTATCCGTCGAAGTTGGATTAAATTCAGTAGATTCATAAGGTAATTTCATACATAATGCTGGATTATCTGGATTGATATAAATTCTCTGTCCGCTACCATCAATACTATCATACATTTGAGGCTGTATCACCGGGTCTTCTTGACTTAATAATTTATAATAATTTGCATTTTGATGTTCATTATAGGCAAAAACATTTCTGTCGTAACCATATAATGAACTTCTCTGAACAGATTCACTTTCATTTGCTTTGATTTTACATTCAAAATCAGTAAATAAATTTACATATAATCCACTTCCATTAAAACTATTATAATCGCTTGGATTATTAGTTGGTAATAATGTATATTCACCTAATTTAGGAATTGGATTACAATTATCATTAAAAGATATATCTATGTTTAATGGTATATTATTTCTATAAGATAAAAATTGGATAGGTAATGAAAGAGAAGGTATTAAATAAAATTCATCTATATTTTCTTCAAACACATATTTATACACATTCATATCATTATAATTTAAATTTCTCTGATACCCCATCGCGGGTGATAATTCACTTTTGTAAATATCCTTAAATAAGTTAGGTAAGTATTTTGAAGTATTATATGCGATATATATCACAATCGTATCATTGGGTTTATAAGGTCCTAATTTGATTGGTTCTTCACCATAATTATACATTGTTTCACTAATCACATCATCTATTTTTTTAACAATACGTATATAAGAAGTTGTAGGTAATGGTTCAGTTCGTAATTGAAAATAAGTCAAACTATATTCAATGGGTGTAAAATTTATAAAATTAAATGTTGCCACATTGGTCTTAATAACAGGTATATTATTTACAAGAACAGTACCATCATCACGATATAAATATAGATTTTTTGACCAATTTAAAAGTCTAAATACTAAACCATTTGAAATTACTGTTGAAGATAATGGCTGTAATTGAGAGATATCGTCGGGTAATATATACCATCCATCTGAATATTGTGTTTTAAAATCGTATTCTTTAACGACTTGACTATAATTTACTGTATTGGTTCCTATATTTTTAATATTTGTAGTATAACTTTGTGCTATAAAAGGTGAAATTACAATTTGAGCAGATTGAGCAGATTGAGCAGATTGAGAAGATTGAGCACCTACATTATGATGTCGTCGTCTTGAGAAATAATCCCTCCAATTTCTAAAATGTCTTCTGACCATTTGTATTATAATTATTTTTTAATATTATTTTTATTCTTTTATAATAAATGGAATCGTTTTTTGGAAAAATCAAATCAAAAAGAAATAAACCTTTTGTCTATACATATTCTACTTATCGTGAATATATAGAGACACAACATAATCATATTCGTTTATTAGAAACAACAATTGATCATTTAGTACAAGATGTTGCTTTGTTGGATTATAAAATCAAGGCACTTACACAAGAAAAAAATAAGGATTCTTCATAATTTTAATATTCAAATGATTAAATTTATTCATTTTTATTTTTTCATTTCTTATTTTAAACATAAATAATATTGTGAATATATAAATATGACGACACCCATCAAGACGGATGAAGACATTATAAATGAAATAAAAGAGATGTTAGTGAAATTTTCAACACAAAAATATGATCAATTAGTAAATGGATTGAAATACTCATTAGAAATGATTGAATCCCTTAAAAGAAATAGAACAAATATTATAGATGGAGTTGATAAAAAATTAACAAAGCAAGAAAAAGATTTAATAATTGATTATCAAGCAAAATTAAATTACTTAAAAACACATAGTGTTTCTTCAAAATCATCTCCCCCACCTGGTACCCCCACTCCCCCTCCTTCAAATGGTAAGAAATTATCCCCTGAAGAAATAAGAAAAAAATATGAAGAAGCTATTAAAGACGAAAAAACTAGAAGTGTTTGGGTTTGTAAAGCTCCAAAAGATTATGAAGGTGGTGATTTCAATGATTTTATTAAATGTAAAAAAATAGATGATACTGACGTTGATGATTATAAATCAACACAATCCATAGCGAATAAAATAATGAGTGGTGGTAAAAGACGTAGAACTAAAAAACAAAAAAAAATAAGTAAAATAAGTAAAACCAATAAAAGAAATAGAAAACATAAAAAATTGAAAAAAAGAAAAAGTAAAAAATCTAGAAGATAAAAACTTAAGAACATAGATGGCTCTTTTAACCACAAGATTTACCGATGATACTTTAAGAGAAAATCGACGATATCGAGAGAATCAACAGGTTGCGTGTATTTATGGTTCTCTATTAAAATTAAATGAAAATCTTCCTTATGATAATTTATTTGTATTAGAAATGAATAATTCTCAAAACAAATTAGCAGGTATTGGAGTAATTACTAAAAAATTTTATCCAAGAGAAAAAGTTTATTCTGATATGAGTTATAATATGTACACTTACAAAGGTAAATATTATATTTATCCGAATGAATTACCAGAAGAAATGTTAATTGAATTAGAGAAGTTATTATTTTATGGAAAGTCTCATTTAAAACGCGGAGGAAGTATCTCTCGATTTCCAGAGAAATGGTCCAAGCCAGAATACATTCAAACTTTGATGAATGTTCTCAAAAAAAAACAATTGCAAGGACAAACGCAAAGACAAACGCAAGGGCTAATAAAAGAACAAACACAAGAATAATAAATCAAATAAATCAAAGAATCATAAAAAATAAAAAATATTTTAAATTTAAACGGATATATTTTTATTTTTTTTAGATTAAATTATCTTTCAATTTATCTTTCTGTATATCTTAGTTTAATAGAATAAGAATCATTTGAGTTTGATATATTTGCTGAAGTATAATAAGTGAATAAATCTTTAAAGGATTTTTTATCATAAGTATCGTTATGTTGAATTTCATAACTAAGGTCTTCCTCATTAAATTTACGAATTTGAAAGATAATTCTTGCTTTATCGCAATCATTGGTATAATATTTATTCTTAGGAAGATTTGATTGAATATAAACAATAGATGATTTTAATTGTTTGATGAGGTCATTTATTTTTTTATTGTTTTCATAAAGATATTCATATTGAATAAATCGATAAGCAACTAGGTTCGAATGAACATCTAATTTATTTAGATTTCTAAAATTCTTAATAATATCATACACAAATCCAAATAAATCTTTACATACTTGTTTAAACATTGTCATCACCTGAATGAAATTATTATGATGTTGTGCTTTTTGATGATACATATAAGTATTTCGTTTGAATGTATCAATATCCATTCGTTTGAGGGAATAAAGTACTCTACACTTTGTTAATTCTCTATCATAAATATCAAAGTTATTATCTCGAACCAATGTATCTAATTCAACAATAAATCTATGAATTTGATTCACATTATTTTCAATAATTTGATAAAGATTATGTGCCTTATGACTTATACGTAATAAATCTTCAGTAATTTCTGCTGGATTTTTAGGCATATTTTTTAAATTAGAAGGAACTCCCAGTTTTTGTAAACACAAATGGACATCAGTGCTTGTAGGAAATCGAGCACAGGCTGCTGCTCCGCCAGGAATATCAGCAGGATCACGAGGAACAGACCCCTGTGTTTGCCGAAGATATTCATAATAATGTGGATTATGAATTTTTGTATTACTAATCTGACCAGTATTCCAGCTAAATGCGGTTTTACAATCAACACACCACATTTGGTCACAACCATCAATCTTAGAAATACGTGTTGCGCAAGTAGGACAAGGTTTAGTTTCCTTTTTAATCAATTTGGCAGATTCAACATTTTCTTGTTTACATACATGGTCATCATTCTCTTTAATATCCAAACATTCAGGACAAGTTAATTTGTCACAAACACCGCATTTGTATTGTGTTGAGAGAAACCCAGCACAATCTGGAACTTGACATTTCATAATAAATTTACGGCGTTCGGTTTCTGCTGCTGCTGGAACACCATCACCATTTAAAGTGGCAACACGAATTAATGCGCAAATATCTTTATTAATTTCCACAATACATTTGTCGCAAGTATATTCGCAACAAGGGCAAGATTGTTCATCTAATTTAATACAAGAACCATTGATATGAGTATTATCTGGATTTAATTCATAGAGACATTCTTTACAATATTTTTTGGCACATTTCGCACCAGTACATTTATAAAATGTATTACCTGGAATGATTGAGTTCATATCCAATTTAGAATTACAATCACAATAAATTTGAGTGGGTCGATATCTCCAGAAAGTTTTAAGTTTAAATTCTTTCGCCAATTGTTTAAAATAAGAAGGTCTTCTTTTATAATATAAATAATAGCAAACATTATTACGATGATCCATCTTTTTTTCGTTGTCTAAAATTTTAATACATTTATTACAATCATCATTTAAGAAATCAACACCAACACATCGAATACATCCGTAACGTCCAGTTACTTTCATTTTATTTTCTTTGTTAATACGTTCAATGGTAGATTGTTTTTTTTCATTAAAGAGAAATTCTTTAATCTCGTCTTGAACTAAAGGAAGTTGTGTTTTCTCAAACTCATAATAAGTATTCGACTGGGCTTTTTTAAATTCATTTTTATAGAAAGTAGAACCCACCGCATCTTCTACAAAATCTAAATTCCATTTTGTTTTACAGTTCATACAATGAGGTTCTGTCAACTGACCACATAAATAGGTACGAACACAAACACGGCAAGAATTATATTTACATTTTTCGCAACAAACATTAAAACGAGTCTTTTCGCAACAAACTGGGCAAATGGGACAACTGGTCATATTTTAGTATAGGTTTTTGAAGAAAATCTAAGGGAATTATTTCTGTTCAATTTTAAAATATAACCCAAATAAAAAATAAAACAAATAAAAATATTAAAATCTTAATTAAATTCTTAATTACAATTTAAAAGTTACATTTTTTTCATATCATAATCATATCTAACCAATGTTTTGGTCTCTTGGTCTAAATAACCATAAATAAAAGTTAAATCTCCATTATGAACAATATTTTCAACTGTATATAAAAGACAATTCTCTGGTAAATTGGAATATTCTTTATAATTATAAACTCGATCACACGTCGAAGGATTTTTAACTTGTTTTAAAATATCCTCATAATCTAAATATTCAGTAGTTTCATCACATTTAATTAAATGATTTGGAACCATTGTACCAAAGCGAATCTCTTTAATCACTCTAAACAAAACTGAATTATCAATCGCATAAGTGGTACACATAATTCTAGCAATTTGTTTTAGAAATTTATTCTCTTTTACGAGTTCATCAATCGCGTTTTCCATTAGTTCAGTCATTTTTTGTTTCGTTTTATTGTATTTTTTCTTACATTTTTTTCATTCAATTTTTTAAAAAACCTTATTGGTTTTATTCCAATAATTTCTCTCATTTACAAAGGGAGAAATATTTGGCATAATGTTTATATTTTTTTTACCTTTAAGTTTTCGAGTAAATCTATCAAACTTATTTGTGGGTATCATACTCATATCTTTTAAATAAGGATTATTCGGTAAACAAGTATATCCACAAAAATCACTGTAATTCAAAGTTCCTCCATAATCACGACTTGCTGTTTTAGGGTCAGTAATCAAACGACCTTTTGCGTCATAAGCTGTGCTAGGTTTATACCCCGGTTTATGCGTCCAATAACCTTCTTTATTAAGACGATAATAATGATAATCTCGCCCAGGAGCAACCACAACAGCACCTTTGTAGAAACCTCGTGGACAAGATTGTTTGATATTTTTAAGAGTAATCATCTTTGGATTATCTGCGCCAGTACGTTTCATTACTTCTTTACAGGTAAAGTCTTCTTTTTTAAATTGTCCATATCCTGCTCGTCTACCTGGTTGAGGACGGTCGCAATAATTATATCTACCAAGGTCTTTTTTACATTGTTGGTAAGCTTTTAAACTTTTAAGATTGAGGTAATAAGTATAACAATTATGACTTTCTCGAATAAATTTATTATTATTAAACGAATGATTTGCACTAGATGGACTATTGAATTCTTTCATTTTTAATTTCATTTTCATTTTTATTTTTTGTTTAGGTTTCATCTTATAATATATTTTTATTTTTAAAAAATGAATAAAAATTGAATATGAAGAAATAGTTATAAAATAAATATAAAACAAAAATGATTAACCCAATTCAAAACTATGATGAGATTAATATTAGTGAAAATACATTGATTATGATGGATATTGATGATACGATCATTAAATTCGAAACATTACATAAAAATTGGTGGAAAGAGAATGAACCAAACGCGTTAGAAAAATGGTTAAAAATTATTAATGAAGAAAAACCAACAATGTTAGATTCAGAGAAATTTACAGAATTATTAGAAAGAATTAAAACATCAAATAGTGAGATTATCTTTATTACAGCAAGATATGAAAGTTTAAGTGAATTAACCTATACTCATTTAATTGAATGTGGATTATCAATAAATAAAAATCAAATTTATCATTCTTATCCAAAAGGTAAAAAATTATTAGACATTTGTGAAGAAATGAAAAAAACACGAGATATTCAAAATTATATATTTGTAGATGATCATTTAGATAATATTGAGGATGTTCAGAAATATTTAAGTCAATATGAAGTGAAATATTATATGATGAATCACATAAATATTCATTAAAACTAAAAAAATAAAAATTAAAAGAATAAATAAAAATTAAAAATTAAAAATTAAAAATTAAAAATTAAAAATTAAAAGAATATAATATCTTCTAACTAATATTCAATAAATGAATTTAAATCACGAAGATTATACAACTGGAGATATTAAAAAATTTTTTACTAAAAACACAACCATTAATTTTTTAAACGATTTTACATTACAAGATATCGAAGACGCAAAGAAGCGTATTTATTTAAAATTAAAAAATGATATAAATAATCAAGAAGAATTAAAATTCTTTTTAGATAGATTGTCTGATAAATTATTTGAAGAGAAATTTACAGCAGGTCTTTCTAATAATCAAGGAGTAGTTGTAAAAAATACAGTAAGAGATACTTTAAATCCTAATTATAAAAATACGACCAATCGTATTGTTTTAGTAGATTCTCAATATCGTCCACAATTAAATAATAGTGAAACTAATTTTACAGTACAATTAAATGAAAGACTTACTAATGTAGTTTCTATGGAAATTACAAACATTCAATTACCTTATAGTTGGTATAATTTAGAATCAAGACAATACAATAATTTTTTTACTCTTTCAAATGGTTCTGCTACTTGGACAATACAATTACCGAACGGGAATTATACATTAGCAACAACCATTACAAAATTAAATACTTTAATTCACTCTCATACAACAGACATAACTTTTGGTAGTCCAGATGATATAACTGGATTAATTACAATTACCAATTCATCTAACAGTGTAAATTATACCATTAATTTTATGCCAACCGGTGCAAGACTAAATGGATGTTTAGGTTGGTTTTTAGGATTTAGAAATTATACAGGAGAAAATGTAGTAAATGCAAATTCAAATGCAACACTACAATATACGATTAATCATAATGCTAGTGTAACTGGTACTGCTGTGGCAAATTTACCTACTACAAAATATTTAATTGTAGTAGTAGAAGATTTTAATAATAACCAAGTAAGTGATTCTCTCATTCAAAATAAAATCGACCAAGATATTGTAAAACCAACTAGTTACTTTACACAGAATCCTTATTTGGATATTTTAAATTCAACCAATTTGAATAGTTATATCACAGAATTGGGTGATGAGAGAACATTGACCAAAAAACAATTATATACTCGTTCTCAACAAAATCAAAGTAAAATGAATTTGTTATATCAAAATTTAAGATTAGAAGTTTTTTCTCCAAATCAAGTGTTAGGAATATTTCCTTTTGATTCTACTCAAACTTGGAATACACCTTATTTTACTGATAAATGTGATTACAAACGTCAATATTTCGGACCCGCTGACATAGACAGATTACAAATAAAATTATATGACGACAAAGGAAATTTACTAGAATTAAATGGTGGAAGTTGGCATATGACTATTTTGACAGAGCATTTGTATAAATACTAATTCAAGGAAACCTAGGTTTTCTTGAGAACTTTCCTATATAGTTTTAGGCAAAATGATATTTATCAAAAAAAATTGAACTAAAAAAATGAAAACAAAAAACAGGTAAAAACTCAACAACCTTAGCCAAAATTCAACAATGATTATCACGATTAAGAACACTGAGTTAGACTGCAGTGAAGACGGAACGATTTTACGCAGAATGAAATCAGGAAAATGGAAAGAAATTGCGAATCGTTCCAATCAATCGAAAGGATATAATGTAATTTTAATTGATAAAAAACAATATATGAGAAGTCAAATTATTGCTCACGCATTTTTGGAATATTCTCTAGATGATAAAACAAAATTTATTTATCATCTAGATACAGACAAATTAAATTGTGCTAAAGATAATTTAGAGATTAAGACACGGCTTCCAGAAGTCCCTCCTTCGTTCGAGGCCCGTCGTAATCTCCAGTCTTAGAACCTTTTGAGAATTTAATAACTGAAGGAAATCCATCCACTCCATATTTCTCTGATAATTTACCAGAATCTTCATCTTTACCTCCTACATTAACACTTATCATAATTTTTTTACCACCTGCATTTGCTTCTTTTGCGGCTTCTTCCCAATCTGGTTTAAATTTTTTACAATGACCACACCAATCTGCATAAAATAATACTAATTTAGTATCATCGGTTAAATCACTCTCAAATGCAGAAGGCGATGATTCAAAACCTTCTTTAAGATATTTTTTATAGACAATATAAATTAAAATCAAAGCACCAATAATCATAAGTGTTCTAGGTAAATTTTTAGAATTAAACATAGTTTGAATTAAATTTATTTTAGTTAAAAAGTTTTTTTGTAGTAATTTTTGAACCTTCATTTATATAATCAAAATATTTTATTAATCATTTATTAATCAAGTGTTTCTGCTTGTTTTTCTACTTGTTTCCAAGCAGCAGCTTTTAATGGCTTTACAATAAAATCAATAATAGCATAAATAGAAGGAACACCTTTTCTAATTTTATATGCATTTGGATTACGGACAGTTGGCATTCTTGGTAATCTTCCTCCGAATTTTCTAGCAATCGCACCAATTGCATTAAATACAGCAGCAATAATATTCCAAACAATCAATGGAACTGGAATAATTGGATTAATGACTTGTATTAATGCATCCAAGAAAGATTTGCTAGACATCCATATAGTAATCATTACAAGAATTAAAATCATAAATACTAATCCAATGCACATTAATGGAATAAAAAGCATTAGAAAAATGATTAAATAAAATAAAAACTTAAGAAATAAATAAAGAAAATGAAAAAATTGCATTATTAAATAATACATCAAACCAAAAGGAAGCCAACCAAATATACGAAGTCCTATATTATCATTATTTTTATCAAACCATTTTGTTACAAATTCTGATGCAATTTGATAATTAGATTTATGAACACGTTCATCCACTTTATTTACTTTATCGTTGATATGATTTATTTTGTCTAAAATACTACTTAAGTATGATATATACAAAGTTTTATTGATTTCATCCATTGATGATGTATTTAACGAGGGTTTTATCGGATTATTAATTGTATTAAGTAAAGGATTTGGATTTGTTACAGATTGTGACGAATCATTATTTTGTGACATTAGAATAAATTATATAATAAGTATTTAAAATTATTGTTTAGAATAAATGAATTATAAACAATACAAAAACGCTTCGTGCAGGGATCGAACCTGCGACCTTATGATTAACAGTCATACGCTCTAACCAACTGAGCTAACGAAGCAAAAATACCCTAGATGGGACTCGAACCCACAATCTCTAGATTAGAAGTCTAACGCGTTATCCATTACGCTACAAGGGCATAGTTGTAGATGATATTCACCTACAATATATATAAATATTATTTCTTTATATTATTTTTTTGAAATAATACTTTTCATTTGAGAAATAGAAATTTTATTTTTAGATTTATAAAGATTCATAAATTTTGCTAAACTATCCATATTTTCTTTTTTACTTTTTCTAGATGTTTCTTTACTTTCTTTATCAAAAGATTGAACATTTGGATTTTTTATTTTCTTCATCATTATAAATTTATTATAATTTTATTATAATTATTTTAGAACATAATTTTGTAATCTTATTATAAATGATAGAACAATATGGTGAAGTTAATTATTTTAATGGTAAAAAAATGCACAAAAGAGAAATGACAGACGATGAACTTAAATGTATGATGGGGCATATTCAATTAAATAGAGGTTTCTCTCTTCCGGATCAATTGTTAAGTGATTTTTTATCAAATAGTCCATCTAAACCAACTATGAAAAATTGCATTCATTTTAATAAATCCGATTTCAAAAAAATGGTAGAACCTCTTAAACCGAAAAATATTAGAAAATTATATCCTAAAATAAAAACTCATAAAAATTTAAAAAAAAAGAAAGAAACAAAACAGGAAGAAATAGAGAAAGAAACAGAGAAAGAAACAGATGAAGAAATAAAAGACAAAAATATTAAAAAAAATAAAAAAATAAAAAAAGTAAATAAAAACAGAACAAAACGTTATTTAAAAAAGAAATAACAAGAAATAATAAAAAATAATAAACAAATTTAAACAAAACTTATTAAGTTATTTAAAATATGTATGACTATGCATTCGCAACTATATTAATATTATCAGGTATGTTAACTGGTTTTGTTTTAGTAGGATATATTCGACCAAAAGATATGGATGAAGAAGAAGCAAAAAAATTTGATGAATATACAAATCAACTTTTATATGAATATAAATTTACAGAAGAAATCGATTTGGAACCGGAATCTTATTTAATTGAGGAAGAATTAAATGAATTAAAGAATAAACCACTCAAAATGGAATTAGCGTATATCAATCAACCAATTGTAATGTATTATGATAATTCAAATAAATCATTCTCTTATTATTCGAATACAGATATTACTTATAAATATTTAGATATTGTTGCAAGAAATTTTGTTTTAGAAAATCACTGTAAACAAATCTATAATACTATCAAAGAATCTGAAATTAGTGAACCAGAAAAACCTGTAATTTCCGAATCATCTAAGATGTTAAATGATTTATTTGTAAAACAACAACGACAACATATTAAGAAAAAAGTTGAAAAAAAAATGAATAAATTTATTCGGGTTGGTTCTATTTATGAATATGAATATGAAAATGTTAAGAAACCACTTGAACCTTGTAAGAATGTAAATGTATTAGATTATTTAAAATTTTTAAAGAGAGATAAACCTAAGGAAGCTTAATCAGATAACTACTCAGAAAACTACGTTTTCCGAACCTTTCCTTTTAAGGAAACCAAGGTTTCCCTAAGACCCTTCCTTTTTATTTCTTTTCATCTAAACTTTTTTTAAATTCTAAAAAACCTATACTTTTTTCAATACAATAAGAAGATTCTAATTTTCTTTTTGCTATTTCATTCGCTTTTATTTGAAAAGGCGTTAATTGTTTTAAATAAATATTTACCAATTCATCCAATTGAGATTTTTCACTTTTCATACTTTCCATAATTTCTCTCTTTTATTATTAATTCTACTTTAATATTTTTAAATTCAATTTTATAATAAACTACAAAGTTATATTATTCAAATTATTATAAACATTATAAACGATTCGAACTTATTAAATGAAACATATATATATCTTCATTTTCTTCTACTTCTAAAATTTTATTTGGATTATTAATATAACTTTGTGAATAAATATTATAATTATCATCAATAAAATGATAACTTGCGTCATTTGTTAAAATTCCTTTATCATAAAGTGAATGTAATTCATTCGTATTTATACCAATTACACTATTATCAATTTCATTTATTTTTTCTTTTTCTAAATCAAAATAATTTTTGAGACTAAATTTCCAGATATTAAGAATTCTTAAATCAGATAAATGTTTACTATCAAACATTTTTTTCCATCCGTGACCCCATACACCAGCTAAAAAACGAATTATACCATATTGTCCATTATGATTTTTATACCAAAATTCATCTGTTCGAATATCTTTTTTTTCATTTGATTCTTTTATGAAATATTGTTTACCTTTTGGACAAAATAATAAAATTCGATAATCTTGTTCTAATAAATGTAAGGGTAATGCTTTATCGTGATTCCAAAAATTAATTTCATAAATATTTTTATTTTCAGTAGGAATGAATAAATGTGTTTTAAACATTTTAATATCATCTTTTTGTGTTTTAAATTGAATGTTTTTTGATTCATTTTCAGGGTTTAAATCACTAATATTTCGATTATTATAAACAAATAATGTACAATTTGTTAATTCTTCCGGATTAAACGAATCAATAAATTCAATATAAAATTTATGAACACATTTATTTAAATGTGAATTTTGTTTTATTACTTCCATTTTTTAAACTTATATATTATAAAATAATTATATAATTCTTTTTTATATTACTTTATTCTTATTTTAATGATATTAATTAGTCTTGTTTAATACCAAATTCATAAAATACATCAAACACATCTATAAAATAATGTTTGAATGAACCTTTATGACTATAGGTAAAACTAGCATACGCCTTCATAAAACAGAGAAGATTTACGAGTGGGTTTGAATAGTCTGTTGTAAATGGTGGTCTAACACGTTTTGTTTCTATCGTTACATCTGGATAATGAATGGATTCTCCCGATTTTGAATCAATCATTTCTCCAAAATCAGAATAATCTTCTTCAAAATGTAAACGATGTTTTACTAAAATATAAATAATTTCGTGTAAGCAAGTTTCTTCATCTAAAGCCTTTACTGGGTCTGTAAAAAAAGTATGGTCTAAATTATACCTTTCTAATATATTTTTATGAGTTATAACATCATATAATTTTTTCATATCCATTTGAATAATAAGGTTATAATTTTATTCATAAACAAGCAAAAATAAATAAACATAAATGAATAAACATAAATGAATAAACATAAATGAATGATTAAGAAGTAAATATACTATTAATTGTATTTATATTTGAATCCGACATAGTCATATATGTTAGATTATCCGATGCATCTTTAAATAGAGTTTTCATATCTGTATTTAATTTATTCCAATCAGAACTAGAATAATAATTTTCTTTGTTTTCTTTATTTTTATGATTTAAAAAGTAAAAACTAAATATCAAGATAAAAATAATAATTATAAAATAAAATAGTCTATATTTTATGTTGGGTTTTATAATAGAACTCATTTTAGAACTTAATTTAAAACTCATTTATTATATATAATCATTTTAATGGCACGTAAAAATAATCTAATGAATCAAAATTATTTAGTATATCTATTAATTCTAATTATACTATTTATGGGAATTTATATTATCTCTCAATCCCAATTAAAAGAATCAGAAAAAACAATTCAAACAGTTAACTTTGAGTATGCAGAAGACCCAATTGATACTTTAAAAACATTATATTCTCCTCCTTTACGTTATAATGATGCAGAATTTAGACAAGTTGGTTATATCAATCGTGGTTATGGACGATTGCCTTTAATTGGAAAACAATTAAGAAGAGATAAATGGTTATATTTTACAATGGATGGTGGTATAAAACTACCTGTAGAATATAACAAAAGAAAATGTACTCAAACACCTGGTTGTGATTCAGTATCAGACGGAGATATGGTTACAGTGGATGGATATGATTATAAAGTAACGTTATATGATACATTTTTAATCTCTTACTAATCAGAAACCTACGGTTTCCGAACCTTCCCTTTAAGGAAACCAAGGTTTCCCTAAGACCCTTCCTTTTATTCATTTCTTTTAGTCGCGTACGGGGGCGTTACCCCGTATTAGTTAAGAATTGTTCCAAAGTAATCGTTCCGTCGTCAATGAGAGATTGAACAACAATAGCCATATTTTGAGTTTCAAATACACCACTATTAGGGGGGCCATAATCTGCAATATATTTTTGATACCAAGGTTTTAATACAATGTTGGTATTAAATACTTGTGACGTTGAAAAGGCAATCTGAGAAACTTCACGGTGAGAATTTAAATATTCAACAATCGATTTTTCATCTTTTAAAATATTTTTATAATATTTAACATCATTACTCAATTGGTCTACTCTATCGAACTGCATAAGTGCTTGTATCATACCATTTAAAACATAATAAGAATTATTTCTAAAATTATTAAATGTATTTTCATCATATTCGAAATTATCTAAATTATCTATATTGTCATTATAATAGATATTTGCGTTATTAATAATAGTAGTAAGAGTATTTACTGTAGTTTGTGTTAATTTTTTTTTTAAATTATTATAATCACCTACTGTGAAATAATTTAAATAAGCATTTAATATCATAATAACGTTCTGATATAAAATTTGATATCGATATACATCACGTATTAAATTTAAATTTGTACCTGTAGATATTTGAGTATGACCGTGTAAAGATACACTATAAAACCCAGCAGTTGCTCCAACAAAACTAGACATATATTATATTTTATATAATTATGTCATTTTTAAGAATACTTTATAAGAACGAGTATGTAAAGGATTATTTCCTAAATAATTTCCTGCAACACCTGCTGGTTGACCATCGCCATTTTTAGGAATATAAGAGATACGAACTGCTAATACATCATTTGGTTGAAAATTAATATAATAAGTTGTATTATTATCACCAGTTGAAGCAGTATTTTGTAAATTGATATCGCTTTGTTCTTGTAAATCATTAAGAAATTGTATACCTCTTGTTGTGCTTGCATTTGTAAGTAATGCATCTAACAATTGTTTACAAGCAGTTGTATACATATTATTACTATTGTCTGGGTAACTTAACATACCATCACTCCCGGAATAAGTAGAGTAATTATTTAAAATATTATTGTTTAAAGATTCGTTAAAGCTTAAATCTAAGGTTTGAATTCCTTGAATAATTTGTTCTTGATTTGCAAAAACATCTGCTAAAGCATATCCTCCAGTAATTTCTTTGGCAGTATTTCGAATGTAATCCGCCGCTAAAGATGTATTCGATAAGAATTGTGTTGCAGGATTTGCCCACCCTGCGATAATAGTAGATTGAGAGAAAGATACATTAAATACAGAAACATCACCTACACCATAAATTATATCTTGATTTGGATAATCTTCAAATGTAATATCATTCGAATTGAATTTAAATAATCTACTAAAATTAACAGCACTTACATCTATGATAGAAGTTGCACTTACATCGATAAATCCAACTTGGCTTACGGTATAATCGTAAGATTGGAATTCTGGGGTAATTTCAATGTTAGAGGAAACATTCATAGGTAAAAATTCAAATACGAAATTAACATTTGGGTCATTTAATTTATAAAAATTAGTTTGTGTTTGATACAAAAGAGCATCACTTTCTATAGTATAATTTAAATAAGTTGTCATTTATATAATAAAAGACAAGATTTAAAAATAATTAATTCTATTTAAGAAAAAATAAAAAATAAAAAATTAAGAAATTAAATAAACAATAAAACATAAACCTAAATAAATCGTTATAAACCAAATCATTTGTAACTTCTGAATATAAACTAAATATAATAATATATAAAACACAATAGATATAAAGAATAATATGAAATTTGACATATATTATTATATTATAAATAAAGTATAATAAATGAATAGTTTACCTAATAGACACTTTTTACGATACACACAAGGATTGAGTAATACAGAAGAAAATAGCGAAGAAGAAAATAGCGAAGAAGAAAAAAATAATTATGGTAGCAACAGGTCATTACCTGGAATTATTTTGTTACGTTCACATAGAAGACCTCATCCATTAACAGAGTCAAGCGAAGATAGTGAAGATGAGTTGAATTATGATGAGTCAAATTTAACAGGGATTTCAAGAACCGAAAAAAATAATATGGAAACTTATATAGAAGGTATAATATCTTTTATCGGAGATAAAGAAATAAAATCTGATAATTTTGAAGAATTTATGAATAGTTTATTTGGAGATTTAAGTTTAGATAGTTTAGATAATTTAAATAGCGATAGTGAAGAAACAGATAAAACTCCTATATCTAATAAACAATTAAAAAGAGCACAAGCACAACTTGAATTACAAATAGACCATATTTTTAAATCTAAAACAATAACTGTGCCTAGTAATTATAGTGAAATTTATAATGAAATTAATGATATGAGTATAGATGATACTTTATTTAATTCTAAATTTAAACAATTCATTCGAATATTAAAAGAAAATAATTATTTTGAAGAAATCGTCATTAAAATAATTGAATTAGGATATGTTTGTTTAAAAGATAAAAAAAAAATAAATTCAGCATTATTAAATAAAATAGAAAATATTGATACGGATGATAAAGAATATAAACAAGAAAGTACTAGTCAAATAGAATCATTTATAAACTCATCCCCAAAAGATAAACAAACTATAATAAAAAAAATATTTGTTTTATTTAATAATTTATTGAGAGAAAATTCAATATTTAAACCCAAAATAACTACAGGAGGAAATCCAAATAATAACGATAAATATATTCAATTATATACAGAAGTATTAGAACAAAAATCAAAACAAGCTTTGGATGAAATACAGAATAAAGATAAATCCCTCAAACAAATATAAATAAAGTTGAAAATATAAAAGAAATAATAAAAAAAATATTTTAATTTATTTTTCTAGCTACACCAGAAACAACTGTTCCACGTCGTGTAGTTAATCGGTTTGATGGTGTGTCTGAATCTTTCATATATCTTTTATATTTATTATAGTAGTTATTATATTCAGTAAAAAAATCACTGTCTGCCTTATGTAATGTATCAGAACCTACATCACCAGTTGTAATTTTATTCATCCAATTATCAGCATTAGTTCTATTATTTATGATATCTGGATAATTTGTTATTGTTGATGGTAGTGGAAAATTTCCCATAAGTATTATATATTAGTATAATACTTATTTAAAATAGATTTAAAACATATTTAAAATAATTTTATTTCATCATACCTTTCTTTTTCATAGTAGACGCCATCTTTAATACTTCTTTAAAACTTTTTTTAGGGTTACTTTTCTTAATTTTCATAACAAAAAGATTCCAAGAACTAAGCTTCTTCTTTTT
>JACCEE010752659.1_pt1 | contig 23069 bp, 18 predicted proteins | sample 7449931 | NCBI WGS metagenome assembly JACCEE01 (sample SAMN15323457, study PRJNA562643) | freshwater metagenome | isolation source: river surface water | place: USA:Blue River Watershed | collected 2017-08-19 | reverse complement strand
TAAATAGCAGGAACTTTTTTTTAAAAACCTACCCAATGCAAAAAGTCATTTTTATTACAGGCATATCTTCAGGATTTGGAAAAAAAACAGCTGAACTTTTAGCTCACAAAGGTCACATTGTTTATGGAACTATCAGAACTGCTTGTGATGTTGATCCTTTAATACATGTTCTGACAATGGATTTAACAGATCCATTGTCGATAAAAAGTGCTGTTGATAAAGTAATTAAAGAAGAAGGACGAATTGATGTTCTAATTAATAATGCCGGAATGCATTTGGGTGGGCCAATTGAAGAAGCTCCGGCCGAGCTTTTTACCCGTCAGATGAATACAAATGTTAATGGTTTGGTTCATGTTCTACAGGCAGCATTGCCAACAATGAGAAACCAAGGCGGAGGTTTGATTATTAACTTCAGTTCTATTGGAGGTATTATGGGATTGCCTTTTCAACCCTTTTATTCTGCCAGTAAATTTGCCATTGAAGGGTTGAGCGAAGCTCTTCGTATAGAGCTAACAAACTTCAATATAAAAGTTGTTGTTATAAATCCTGGCGATTTCCATACAAACAATACCGCCAACCGAATAAATATTGTTTCAGAAGGAGGTCCTTACGAAGCTCAATTTAAAAAATCGATATCGGTTATTGAACGTGATGAAAATGGCGGTTGGCTGCCCGAAGTTTTAGCCGCTAAGATTTGTAAAATCGTAGAAAGCAAAAGGCCACACAACCGGTACATAATTGCAACTTTGGAACAGAAATTTGCAGTATTGTTGAAACGTATTTTACCAATTTCAGTTTTTGCCGCTATTTTAGGAGCACATTACGGAATTGAAAAAGAGAAAGATAGTAGCAAATAAATCTTTTTATCTACGCCAGAAGGCAAAAAGTTCCATAAAGAAAGCGATGCCTCCGTGTATGAAAATTCCGCCCCAAATATTTCGGCTATAAAGGGCAATTATCCCCAGAATGTAACCCCCAAAAACCGAGCTGATTGTTTCGCCCATCGGTTTTCCAAAATGCAATACTGCATAAGTAGCAGCCATGGGTAAAACTACATTCTTCCCTAAAATCTTTGAAAGACCAATTACCAGAAACCCTCTGAAAAACAGTTCTGTATTCAGAAAATCGAAAAGATAAATTGATTCATAAATTAGTATGCTTACAATTTCAGGGAATTCGTAATACTTTGCAAAACGATCGCCGCTTGTTCGCTTATAGGTTGGATAATAATCGAGGAAATCGGGCAAGTATGTTGCAATATAAACAATAGGTATCATGATCAGAAGCATAATTGAATATGCCTTAAAATCAACCTTATCAAAACGCAACCCATAAATCCCATACTTTTCTTTTCTGTCGAAAATTTGCTTCAAAATCAACAACATTAAAAAAATAGTAACTAGTCCATAAACATTAAAAAACACCTTAAAATAGAATCTGTAAGTTTCAAGAGGCACAACATGTCTGATGAATTGGGAAACTTGTGGAAATATTGATCGGTCTACTCCCAAAATAAGAAGTCCAATCAAACTTTTCAACCAGAACTGCCACGTGAAGTTGATTTTATTTTTGTTGAAAACCCAAATAATAAGCAAAACACCATAATAGGCAACAGCATGATATCCAAAGAATAATAATATTCTGAAATGACTTCCATAAAAACTATCAATAAATGAATCTTCAATATCGAAAGAGTAATTTATTGCAATTAAAGCTCCAACAAACAGTAAAAAAGCAATATAGAGAGGTGTATTGTAATATTCCTTGTGAAAGTCTTTGATGTATTGGATAAATTTTTTCATCGGGGTTTGATTTAAGGCTACAATATATTGAAATATTATTAAACTCGAATGAGATACAATTTTGCATCCCCGAACTAACTATATTTTCCTATTTTTACGCAAATTTTATCTATGATACCATATTTACAAGTAGAAGGTCTTTCCCGTTATTGGGGTGAAGTTAGTTTGTTTGAAGACCTTAACCTTACAATTGCACAAGGACAAAAAGTTGCCATAATTGCCCGTAATGGTGCAGGAAAAACCACACTTCTCAATACTATTATGGGTATTGATTTGCCCGATAGCGGAAGAGTTATTTTTTATAACGATATTTCAATCGGATACCTTAGTCAGACTCCTAAATTGCACCCTGAATTTAATGTAATTGAAGAAGTTTACTATTCAACGAGCGATGTTGTAAATGCAGTTCGTGAATATGAGGCGGCAATTCTAAATCCTGAAAAAATAGATTTGCAAAAGGCTACCGAGAATATGGATCGATACAATGCCTGGGATTTCGATGTGAAGATCAAACAAATACTTTCACAGTTGAAAATCAATAATTTCGATCAAAAAGTAGGAACACTTTCGGGAGGCCAACAAAAGAGGGTGGCTCTTGCAAATGTTTTAATCAACGAACCCGATTTTGTTATTCTTGACGAACCAACCAATCACCTTGACTTAGACATGATTGAGTGGCTCGAAGAATATTTGTTGAAAACAAAAAGTACCCTTTTCATGGTTACTCACGACCGCTACTTTCTTGATCGCGTTTGTAACGAAATATTGGAACTCGATAACCGAACATTGAGCCGCTACAAAGGCAATTATTCGTATTTTCTTGAGAAACGACAAGAACGCCAAGATCAAATTCAAGCCGAAGTTGAAAAGGCCAAAAACCTACTCAGAAAAGAGCTTGAATGGATGCGCCGAATGCCTCAGGCTCGCGGAACCAAAGCAAAATATCGTATCGATGCTTTTTATGAACTGAAAGCCAGAGCCTCGGTTAACCTTTCGGATGAAGATTTAGCTCTAAATATCAAAGCTTCAAGACTAGGAAACAAGGTTATAAACATTGAAAACCTAAGCAAAAGCTTTGACGATTTGATATTAGTTAAGAATTTCACTTACAAGTTTGCCCGTTTTGAGAAAGTTGGGATTATTGGCGATAATGGCACCGGTAAATCTACTTTTCTGAATATGATTACTGGCGCAATGAAACCTGATAGTGGCACCGTCGATATTGGTGAAACCGTAAAATTTGGATATTACAGGCAGGATGGAATTCAATTCTCGCCCAGCGATAAAGTAATTGATGTAATACAAGATATTGCTGAATATATCGATTTGGGAAAAGGCAACCAGTGGAATGCTTCGCAGCTTCTCACCCACTTTCTTTTTCCTTACGAGGCGCAACATGGTAAAGTTGAGAAACTTAGTGGTGGCGAAAAACGTCGATTGTACCTTTGCACCATTCTAATGCAGAATCCAAATTTCTTGATCCTTGATGAGCCTACCAACGATTTGGATATTATGACATTGAATGTTTTAGAAGATTATCTGCTAAATTTCAATGGCTGTGTAATTATTGTAAGTCACGACCGTTATTTTATGGATAAAATTGTAGATCATCTTTTTGTTTTTGAAGGTAATGGTGCGATTAAAAATTTCCCCGGAAATTATAGCATTTACCGCGATTACAAAGATGAAAACGACCGGAATGACCGTCAGGCAGTTTTGCAAGAGAAGAAAGAAGTCGTTGTTGAGAAGTCTAAAGTTAAAGCAACGAATAAGCTCACTTATAATGAAAAACGAGAACTTGATCAGTTAGAACTCGAACTGCCTAATCTCGAAAAAGAAAAGGCCGATCTTGAAAATCAGATGAGCTCAGGTGAAATTAACCACGAAGAGATTCTTCGTATTTCTAAGCAATACAATGAATTAAAGGAGAAACTTGAACTTAAAGAACTTCGGTGGCTTGAACTTAGTGAAAAGGCTTAAGCATTTTTGTTCTGAATGAAACGAGCATGGCTGACAGCCACAACAAGGATATGTATAACCTTGGCGAGATCCATGAGTGGATACGTTGAAGTTCAAAGTTAAAGATTTCGATCCAACATATAATTAGTAACTTAATACTGATATATACGAATGAAAATAATCTTGTTTCAATCCCTGTCAACTTGTAACTTTGGTTAAATTTGAAAATATGCTACCTAAGATTAATCAACTAAACTATACCGATTCTGGTAATTTTCTTTTGATAGCCGGACCTTGTGTCATTGAAGGCGAAGAGATGGCGTTTCAACTTGCAGAAACGATCATGAAGTTGTCCGACAAGTATCATATACCATTTATATTCAAAGGTTCATATAAAAAGGCAAACCGTTCAAAATTAGACTCTTTTACAGGCATTGGAGACCAGAAAGCACTTGTAATTCTTCGAAAAATTGGCGAAACATTCAATATTCCTGTAGTTACAGATATTCATACAGCGGAAGAAGCCCTTATGGCAGCCGATTATGTTGATGTACTTCAAATTCCAGCCTTTTTGTGCCGGCAGACTGAATTGCTTGTTGCTGCTGCAAAAACCGGCAAGGTTGTTAACATTAAAAAGGGACAATTTCTTTCGGCTGAATCGATGCATTTTGCGGTTGAAAAAATTATTGAAAATGGCAACAACAGGGTTATGCTTACTGAACGTGGCAATACTTTTGGATATCAGGATTTGGTGGTCGATTTTAGGGGAATACCCGAGATGAAGAAGAACAATTGTCCTGTAATTGTTGATGTTACCCACTCTCTTCAACAGCCAAATCAAAGCTCGGGAGTAACTGGAGGCAGGCCCGATTTGATCGAAACTATTGCCAAAGCCGGAATTGCTGTTGGTGCCGATGGTATTTTTGTTGAGACTCATTACAATCCATCTGTTGCAAAATCGGATGGCGCTAACATGTTGAAAGTTGATTATCTCGACAAACTGCTGTACAATTTAATACTGCTTAGAGAGGCAACAAATAAAATGAAATGACATCAAACTCTGCTGTTGTTTTCGAACTTATGGATTATAAAGTTAAACAATCGGGGTTTGTTGCTTATTGTTTTCTTGATTTTATATTTTTGATTCTTAATTGATTAATTTAATTTTTTTCGATTAAAAAATCTTTTTTTGGTTTTTTTAAACATCAAGTAGTCGTTGAATTGATGCTTGCTGTTAATTTCGAAGCCAAAATTGATTCAGTTCTGATAAAAAACAGACTTTATTTATTTCGTTACAAAATACAAATTGATGGCTTATAAATTATTAGAAGGAAAAAAAGGAATTATTTTCGGTGCTCTAAACGAAATGTCGATTGCATGGAAAGTGGCAGAAAGAGCTGTAGAAGAAGGAGCTGAAGTTGTTCTCTCAAATACGCCAATGGCTCTGAGAATGGGTGAAACAAACCAATTAGCAGAGAAGTTGAATTCAATAGTTATTCCTTGTGATGCAACAGAGGTTGATGATATTGAAGCATTGATGCAACAAACGATGGAGCATTTTGGTGGAAAAGTTGACTTCATTCTTCATTCTATCGGAATGTCACCAAATGTTAGAAAAGGTCGCCATTACAGCGATTTAGATTATAATTTTTTAGCAAAAACACTTGATATTTCAGCTGTTTCATTTCATAAAATAATTCAAACAGCCCGAAAGAAAGATGCAATAAATGAGTGGGGATCAATTTTAGGCCTTTCTTATGTTGCAGCACAACGTACGTTCTATGGTTATAACGACATGGCTGATGCTAAATCGCTTTTAGAATCGATAGCACGTAGTTTTGGTTACATCTATGGTAGAGAAAAAAATGTGAGAATCAATACAATTTCACAATCGCCAACTCAAACCACAGCAGGACAAGGTGTTAAGGGATTCGACAAGTTAGTTGATTTCTCCGAAAGAATGTCTCCTCTTGGCAATGCATCAGCTGAAGACTGTGCTAATTATTGCGTTGTAATGTTTTCTGATTTGACAAAGAAAGTTACAATGCAGAATCTCTTTCACGACGGAGGATTTTCAAATATGGGAATGAGCCTAAGGGCAATTGAACAATACAACAAAAGTTTTGAATACGATAAAGAACATCCGTTCGATTAGGTATAATTTGCACGATTCTATTGAACGAATAAAGGGGCTTTTTAAGCCCCTTTCTCATTGTATATTGTTTCTACTAATTAGTTTTTCTTGGTCTCTTTGGTCTTTTTTCTGAAGAAGAATTCGAATTATCTTCTTTATTTGAACCAGGAGTAAACTTTCTTTTAGGGTTCTCTTTACTGTCGCTTGAAATGAACTGCCTTTCTTGATCTGCCCTTTTTTCAACAGAAGACATACGTTTGACTGGTTTTTCAGTATCGACTGTAGGTTTTGGTCTATTGTCTTGATTATATTCTGTTGAAGATCTTCGGCCTAAACCTTCTTTACGTTCTTCGGCTGAGAACCTACGTTGGCCAACCCTACTATCATTTGAAGGAAATCGTCTATCCTCTCTTTTTTCTCCAGAAGAAAAACGACGGCCTTGGCTGTTTTCCCTATTTTCATTTGAAGAGAAACGACTTCCCTGTCCTTCTCGTCTGTCATCGGAAGAAAATTTTCTTGGTTGACTGTCTCTGCTGTCTGATTGGAATCGCCTTCCTGGAGCATCGTTTCTATCGTTAGAAGAGAAACGACGGCCTTGGCTTTCCTTGTTTTCATTTTGAGAGAAACGGCCACCCTGTCCACCTCGTCTATCATCAGAAGAGAATTTCCTTGGTTGACCATCTCTGCTGTCTGATTGAAATCGTCTTCCCTGCTCACCTTTTCTATCGTCAGAAGAGAACCTTCGCCCTTGATTTCTATCTTCATCGCGATTATCTGAACGAATGAAAGAATCTCTCCTTACATCTTTTTTGGATCCGTCGTACAACTCATAAGAACGAATTTCGCAGTTTTGAGTGCCATTTACCAGCTCATACCGATCGGTAAAACGAAGACCAATGTTTCTGAAACAATCATCTGAATTGCTGAATATCCAAACCTGAAAACCGACAAAATTCTTTTTCAACGTTTCACCAATCATTACAAAAAGAGATTCGGTAGATTGTTCATTACCACGTTGAGCTACAGGTGGATTCAATAAAATAAATCCATTTTTCTTCTCTGGTTTAATCGATGAAAAATCAGATATCGAGAATTGTATATCCTTTTTTAACCCGGCATTTTTTGCATTTTCGGTGGCAATTTTTACATTACCAGAAGATATATCCGAAGCATAAATCTGGTGTTCAAAAGGCACTTCATAATCAGCATTGTAAATTGAATCGAAAAGGTTTTCATCGAAATCTTTCCAACATTCAAAAGCAAAAGATTTGCGGAACATTCCTGGTGGTATTTTTCTGGCAATCAGCGCAGCTTCAATAGCCAAAGAACCTGAACCGCACATTGGATCATAGAAATCACATTGTCCTTTCCAACCGGCAATTTTCAACAACCCGGCAGCCAAAACTTCGCCCACAGAAGTGTCTTGTCCCGAACGATATCCTCTTTTGTGTAATGATTCGCCTGAACTGTCGAGAGAGATTGAAACTTCGTCGGCAGTAGCGTGAACGTTAATTCGTATATCCGGATTTTCAGCATTAACAGAAGAACGTTTCCCTGTGGTTGCCTTAAAATAATCGACAATTGCGTCTTTCGTTTTCAGTCCAACAATCATAGAACTATTAAAAGCTTCAGAATCAACGGTGCTGATTACCGAAAAAGTTTTTTGAACATCGAAATAATTCGACCATTCAATTTCTCTCACACAGTTGTAAAGATCGTTAGCACTCTTAACTTTTTTCTCTTTAATGATAACTAAAATGCGCAGAGCAGTACGGCAACAAAAATTTGCTTTATACAAAATCTCTTTTGAACCACTAAATTTTACTTCATTAACAGCAACTTCAACATCTGTTGCTCCAATTTCAATCAATTCTTCTTTTAAAATATTCTCTAGCCCTGCGAATGTTTTCGCTAGCATTTGTAACTTTTCTGAAGCCATAATAAATTAAATTCCACCTCCGTCATTAAAACTTGCATTTCTAACTTTAAACTGAACAACTTTCGAATTTGGGGGCAGGTCGTTAGTTACCCAAACGTTACCACCAATGATAGAGCCTTTTCCAATTGTAATTCGGCCTAAGATGGTTGCCTGAGCATATATGATTACGTCGTCTTCAATAATTGGGTGACGGGGAACTCCTTTAATTGGATTTCCATTTTCGTCGAGGGTAAAACTTTTGGCACCTAAAGTTACTCCTTGATAGAGTTTTACATTTTTTCCAATAATACAAGTTGCACCAATAACAGTTCCAGTACCATGGTCGATTGTAAAATATTCGCCAATTTTTGCTTCTGGATTAATATCTATACCAGTCTCTGAATGAGCCATTTCTGTGATAATACGAGGAATAAGAGGCACTCCCAGTTCTACCAATTTATGTGCAATTCTATAACTAGATATGGCTCTGATTGCAGGATAGCAAAAGATTATTTCACCACGCCCCATAGCAGCAGGATCTCCAAGAAAGGTTGCTTCAACGTCGCACGACAGAAGTTTCCTAAGTATTGGAAGATAGGCAATAAAATCGGCCGCTAACTTTCTAGCTTTTTTTGTATTTATAGAAAGTTTTGTTTCCAGATCGAACTTATCGGAACAAGAAAAGCAGAGCCCAGCTAGAATTTGCTCGCTTAGCAAGTCGAAAACCTCATCGACATAAACACCCATATAGTATTTTATGGCGATTGGGTCAAGGGTAGTGTTCCCAAAATATCCTGGAAATAGAATTTCTCGAACCTTATTTACAAAAACTTCCATTTTCACAATAGAAGGCATAGGCTCTCCTATTTGATGTTCGTGGCATACATTTCCGAAAGAATCGCTTTCAGAAAGCATGTGTACGGATTCTCTCAAGACTTCGGAGAGATCATGTTCGCTATACGTTGACATCGTTGTTGAATAAAGGTGTGCTTAAATATCTTTCTCCTGTATCGCAAATAATAGTAACAATAGTTTTCCCTTTGTTTTCGGGTCGTTTAGCAATTTCTAAAGCGGCGAAAACATTTGCGCCTGATGAAATTCCGGCTAAGATTCCTTCTTGCTTTGCAAGTTGTCGGGCAAATTCGAAGGCTTCATCGTTCTTAACTTTAAATACTTCATCTATTAATTCGGTTCTTAAAACCTTTGGAATAAAGCCTGCTCCAATTCCTTGAATCTTGTGCATTCCTGCTGGTTCTCCAGAAAGAACTGCTGAATCGGCAGGTTCAACAGCAACAGAATGAATAGATGGTTTTACCGATTTAAGAAAATCGGAAACGCCTGTTATTGTGCCTCCTGTTCCGGCTCCAGCAATAAATATATCTACTTTGCCTTCAGTGTCTTCCCATATTTCAACGGCAGTTGTATTCTTATGAAATTCAGCATTTGCTTCATTTTCGAACTGCATTGGTATATATGAGTTTTTATTTTCAGCGGCAAGTTCGTTTGCTTTCTGAATTGAACCTTTCATGCCCGAGATAGCCGGCGAAAGATATAATTCAGCACCATAAGCTTTTAAAATTATTCTTCGCTCAACAGAAACACTTTCGGGCATTACAATAATAAGTTTATAACCTTTTACAGCACAAAGCATTGCTAAACCAATTCCGGTATTTCCACTAGTAGGTTCAATAATAATAGTATCTTTATTTATGAGTCCTTTTTTCTCAGCAGCTTCAATCATTGCAAAAGCCAACCGATCTTTAACCGAACCTCCAGGATTCATTGATTCAAGTTTCACATAAACATCAGCGTCAATTCCTTCAGTTAATTTTCGGAGTTTAACTAATGGGGTTTTTCCTATAAGTTGGGAAATATCATTTACTTTATTCATAATACTTTAAGATGAGGTTATAAAAATGATCTTTATAGAAGGAAAGAATTATTGAATGCAACAACAGCAACTTTCGCAATAATTTGTGAACATATATTGGCTGTTTCTCATCGTTAATAAATTTTGAATGTAATTTTCATAAAAAGAATTGTAATTCACAAATTCTAAAAGTTGTAAAAGCGAAGTTCGTGTAAAATTTATTATTCCGAAAGGATTTTCTATACATGATGTATTAATTGATCAACAAAACAGATTGCATTTTTAATTCGATCTTCACCTTCTCCGCTTACAATTTGATATTTAAAACCATATTTTTTAAGGTTTTCGATATAAATATCATGGAGTACTTTTCTGTTTTCGCCTCCATTTTCCCTCACAGGATCATAAATCCATGGCAAGTCGATATCGCAGACAAGGAAAAGATCAATATTGCTATTTTCGATATATGAATCGAGCCATTTGGGACGTTTGTTATAAACGAAATCGAACCATACTTTTGTAATAATCAACCACGTATCGAAGAATACAGGCGATTTGTCTGGTAGAAGATTCTTTTCAATTTCAATTTGTTTTCGGGCAATAAATTCTACATCGTTGTAGGTATATGGGCGTTTTAAGTTTTCAATGTAAGATCGAGAAAACTCGGGAACACTAATTGATCGGTAGTGGTTTGCCAAAGCATCTGAAAGGGTACTTTTCCCTGTTGATTCGGCCCCGGTTATGGCAACTTTTATTTGCTGGCTAAACATTGATTCTTTTTAATTCTTTTTTCCACTCAAAGTAGCCCCAAAATGCAGATCCTAAATATATTAGGTATAGAATTGCTGTTGGATATAAATCTTGGTTGAAATAGATAATTACAGAAACTAAATTTACCACAATCCAAACCAGCCAGCATTCAACATTTTTCTTGGCTACCATCCATGTTCCCACAATACTGAATGCGGTCATAAATGAGTCGGCAACAGGCACTGGCGAATCTGTAAACCTGTTAAGAATGAAAAAAACAGCTATCCAAAGCACTAATGAAATTGGAACTAAGTAATAAATTTGCTTCCTATTAATTGCAGACACTTTTAGTTTTTCTTCACCGTCGTTTCCCAACGATTTTTTAGACCATGTAATCCAACCATAAAAACTAACAAACACATAGTATAGTTGTAATGTCATTCCGGCATAAAACTTTGCTTCGAGAAAAACATAGATGTATAAAACCGCAGTTAAAAGGCAAAGTAGCCAAGTTAGAATGTTTTGCTTAACAGATAAGATAACATACAAGACACCAAAAATAGCACCCAAAATCTCAACCCAATTACTGGAAAACCAAGCAATTATTCCTTCAAACATTACTATTTTCCTTTGAGTATTGAGTCGTATTCCGATGGATTGTTTAATATTTGGATTGCTTTCTTAATCTCATCATCTTCTGCGTTAATAATCTCATAAAATTCACTCGAATTCCAAAGGTCGCGGGCAATTATAGCTTTCAAATGCCTTTTGGCATGTTCTGTAAGTTTGTCAATCGATTCTTGTTCTTTAGGAACATCTTTCTTTTCACCTTCACTCCAAAGGTCTTCGAGCATTTTATTCGGAACTTCAAAGTCTTTTTTGAATGTTGAAAAGACCGGATATTTCTTCATGAGTTCTTTTCTATTTTCATCGACATAACTGACAATAAATTGATTAATGATATTTTTACGAATCAATTGATTGTAGTATTTATAGTAGGATGAAGTATCGACCGGAATAAAAATATCAGGGACTACACCACCTCCTCCATATACGGTTCTATTGTTGATTAGCGTTTTATATTTCAGCGAATCGTTAACAACAATGCTATCCTTGCTAAATAATTCGCCATTAGTCGCCCTATCGTACAATTCATTTTTATACTCGTCGACACCTTCTTCGTAAGGTCGTTGTATGCATCGTCCGCTTGGAGTGTAATAATGAGCTGTTGTAAGCCGAACCATTGATCCATCGGTAAGGTAATAAGGTTGTTGAACCAATCCTTTTCCAAAAGATCGTCGACCTATTATTATTCCCCTATCCCAGTCTTGCACCGCGCCTGAAACAATTTCACTTGCAGATGCAGAACCTCCGTTAATAAGAATGACCAATTTTCCATTTTCAAAAATACCATCAGGCACAGATGTGTAATCTTTCTTTGAGCTCCTTAAACCTTCGGTATATACAATCATTCTTCCCGATTCAAGGAAATGGTCTGCAATTTCATAAGCAGCAGTTAAAAAGCCACCACCATTTCCACGAAGGTCGAGGACAAGGTTTTCAAGCTTAGAATTTGTTTTCAACTTATTAACAGCTGCAACAAACTCATCGGTAGATGTTGATGCAAAGCGGTTAAGTTTTACATACCCCGTTTTATTGTCGAGCATGTAAGCCGCATCTAAACTATAAATTGGAATTTTGTCTCGTACAATATCGAATTCAAGCAAATCGGTTTCGTTATCGCGTACAATTTTAAGTTTTACAATGGATCCTTTAGGACCCCGAAGCTTTTTGAAAACTTCCTGATTTGTAATTCCTTTACCGGCAACCATTTCATCGTCGACGTAGATAATTCGGTCTCCTGCCTGTAAACCAACTTTTTCGGACGGGCCACCAGGAATAATTTGCAAAACCATTAACGTGTCGCGAAGGATGTTAAAAGATATACCAATACCATCGAAACTTCCTTGTAGAGGTTCGTTCATTTCTTCAACTTCATCTTTTGAAATGTAAACAGAATGCGGATCGAGTTCACTTAAAAGATTTGTAATAGCAACTTCTGTAAGTTTTTCAAGGTTAGTTGAGTCGACATAATAGCTTTCGACAAGCCTCAAAAGACGGCTGAATTTAGCAGTTTGATTTTGCTGATCTTGAGCAAAAACGCCAACAAAAGGTACTATAAGAAGAATGGTTAAAAGATTAAACCTCAATTTCATTCGAATAAATTTTAAAATTGTAATTGCACTTTGATATCAAGGCTGTTATATAATAAGCCTTGTCACCTTATGAAATAGCTATAAATTCTGGTTTGTGAAAACCTGATGCAAATGGCTATTTCATTTCAATAAAAACAAATAACGTCAAATATAAAATAAGATGAAAAACTCTTAACAATTATTCCCATTCAATTGTTGCAGGCGGTTTTGAACTTATGTCGTAAACAACACGATTAATTCCTCGGACTTTGTTTATTATATCGTTCGAAACTTTAGCTAAAAATTCGTAAGGTAAATGCACCCAGTCAGCGGTCATTCCATCAGTAGAAATTACTGCGCGGAGGGCTACAACATTCTCGTAAGTTCGCTCGTCGCCCATTACTCCAACCGATTGTACAGGAAGTAGCATAACACCTGCTTGCCAAACGGTATCATATAAACCCCATTCGTGTAGCGAGTTTATAAAGATCGCATCAGCTTCCTGAAGGATGCGTACCTTCTCGGGTGTTACGTCGCTCAAAATTCTGATTCCTAAACCTGGTCCGGGGAATGGATGACGTCCAAGCAGCTTCGGGCTGATACCTAATTCCTGACCTACGCGTCGAACTTCATCTTTAAAAAGAGATTTGAGCGGTTCAACAACTTTCAGATTCATTTTTTCAGGTAATCCGCCTACGTTGTGATGAGATTTGATTGTTGCTGATGGGCCGTTAACTGAAACAGACTCAATTACATCAGGATAAATGGTTCCCTGAGCAAGCCACTTAACTTCTTGTATTTTGTGGGCTTCTTCATCAAATACTTCAATAAAGTCGCGACCTATAATTTTACGTTTCTGCTCCGGCTCTCTAATATCTTTTAAATCTTCCCAGAATTTCTTGCTTGCATCTACCCCAATAACGTTCAAGCCCATACCTTTGTATTGTTCAAGAACATTGATAAATTCATCTTTTCGCAATAACCCGTTGTCAACAAAAATACAGGTAAGGTTTTTTCCTATCGCTTGATGAAGCAAAACACCTGCAACTGTTGAATCGACACCTCCAGAAAGCCCTAAAACAACCCTATCGTTTCCAAGTTGGCTTTTCAAGTCTTTTATTGTTGTTTCGATAAATGAAGCAGGAGTCCAAGATTGTTGGCAGCCACAAATATTAACTACAAAGTTATAAAGGAGCTGTTTTCCCTCTGTTGTGTGATAAACTTCGGGGTGAAACTGTATTGCGTAAGTTAGTTCATCATCAATTTTATAAGCTGCATACTGAACATCGTCGGTACTGGCAATTACTTTATAATTATCGGGTATTGTTTTGATTGTGTCTCCATGCGACATCCAAACCTGAGTATCTATTGAAACGCCCGAAAACAAATCATTTTCATGATCGATATATTTTAGAATAGCCCGACCATATTCGCGACTGTTTGAATGAGCGACTTCTCCTCCAAAGAAATGAGCCAAATATTGAGCGCCATAACATACTCCAAGTAAAGGAAGATTTCCTTTAATGCCACTGAGGTCAATACGAGGACCTTTTTCATCTCTCACAGAATAAGGGCTTCCAGAAAGGATGACACCTTTAACACTTTCGTCGATAATCGGGAAATGATTAAATGGATGTATTTCGCAATATACATTCAATTCACGCACCCTGCGTCCAATGAGCTGAGTATATTGTGAACCAAAATCTAGAATCAGAATTTTTTCCTGCATGATTAATTTTATTAGTAGCGCAAAGATAACCTGATTGGGTAAATATAAAAAAAGGATGAACCCTAATCGAGTGCATCCTTTAAAATATTTATCGGTATTTGTCTAATTTGATCCGTAAACCTGTTGTTCGGTATAAAAACCGTCGGCTATTACGGTTTGACGAATGTTTTCTTTGGTTACAGCTACCGGTTTTAAAAAGATAGTGGGAACATCTTTTCTTCCATTGTTTATCTTCCCAGTAGCGTTTGAAACTTTTTTATTTTGTGCAAGTTTTTCGGCCAGTTCGACTGAAGCACCAGCTATTTGTTTTATTGATTTATAAACAGTTAACGACATTTTGCCATCTTTAACTGCCTTAACAGATGCTAACTCTGCATCTTGCCCAGTTAAAATCACATCACCACCATAATCTAATTCTTCCATGGCTTTAAGAGCCCCCATTGCCAAGCCATCGTAGCTTGTAATAATTGCATCAATTTTTTTACCTGATAAATTCAAAATGTTTTTTGAAATGTGATATGCATTTTCCATTGACCAATCTTCAACAAAAGTTTTATACACGATGTTTATTTTACCATTATCGATAGATGGTTTTAAGATTTTTTCTTGTGCTTCTTTAATGAAAAGAGCATTTACATCGCTCGGGTCGCCCCAGAGTAATACGTAATTTCCTTCTGGTTTATGTTGTAGGGCATAATCAATCATTAAACTACCAATTTGAGCTCCTTCAAAAGTTACAAAATAATCGAGGTCCGAATTTTTTATCAATCGGTCGTATCCAATAACAGGAACGTTATAATTGTGTGCATCACGAACAATTGCAGCAGCAGTATTTCCATTTGCAGCAACAACAATCAATACGTCAACGCCCAATTCTAGGAGTTCTGTTGCTTGTTTGAGTTGGAGATTTTCATCATTGTTTGCTATACGGGTAACAACCTCAATTCCCTTTTCTTTTGCAGCTTTTTCTACATAAGCTTGGTCTACAGGCCATCTGGAACCTTCGCCGGCAGGAATTAATAAGCCAATTTTAGTTTCACCTGAGTTTTTGCAGGAAAAAATTGAAGGGATTAGTAATACAAGGATCATGGCGACCTGTATCTTTTGGCAAAGAAATTTCTTCATACTTAGAAGTATTATTTATTTAACAATTATGCACATTAAATTTTTTCTTTAAAATTAGGCTAAAAATAGTTATTTTGTGAAAATGATTTTCCTAAATCACAGATAAAAACGTAATGAAAATCATTTTTATATTAGTCAATTATTTTCTAGTTTTAGCATCGTAAAACCAAGATCAATTAAATTCTACCTACTTAACTTTTATTTGTGATTTAAAAATTAAAAAGTGTGTGATTTTATTTATTTATTTTTTCTTATAATCAGATCAAAATGAGCGTAAATAGTGTAACCTCGAATCGAAAAATCGCAATTCAGAATTGGGCAGATTTAAAGATTGGAACAAAGATTGGAATTGGGTTTGGTGTTTTGATTATTCTTTCTGTAATAATAGGAGGTTTAACTACCATCAATATGAGCCGAATTCAATCTGAAACAAAATTTCTTGCGAATGAATCACTTCCATCTGTTAACGAATCTTTCAGAATAGATAAAGATTGGAGAGAAGTTTTAATTTATATGCAGGCTTACGATTTTCAGGGTAATCCATATTATCTAAACAGAGCTGATCAGTACCTTACTAAATACAAAAATTCTTTAGATGCTTTAGTAAAACTTTCAACAAATTCTAAAAAAGCAACTATTAGTAAAGATAAACTCATAGCATTACAATCTTCTTTAAATGAATATAGTTCGCTTGTTGATCAGTACAAAATACTTGAATCGAACAACCATAAATTATTAGTTGATATTGAAGACAATATAAAGATTCTTCAAAGTTCAGGATCGGCTGGTTCTAATGTAGGAGCCAACATTGTAAGTGCAGGTTATCAGATTCATCTTTCGATGGTTAAAAGAATGCCAAGGGAGTTGAATGCTGCTCAGGAATATTTGAACAAGGCAGAGAATGCTGGCGGAAGAGGAAATGCACTTACGAATAGCATTATCAATTCTTCGGAGCAATTTATTACAAGTTATAGAAAAGCCCGTGAGATTGAGTTAAAACGTAATGAAATTGAAAACCTTATGAAGGTTGATATTATGGCTTTGGCAGACGTTGGTCTCGATCAGATTACTGAAATGACAGAAAAGACCAATGGAATTATTACTTCATCGCGGGCATTATCTAATATTATTCTTTTTATACTTCTGATTATAGGTGTTGTTCTTGCTTTTGCTATCTCAAAATCAATTACTTCGTCTATTAAGGAAGGATTGAAAATTGCACAAAATATTTCAAATGGAGTTTTGCATCGCCAACAGGTTGTTGTTCGAAAAGATGAAATAGGTGAATTAATGACGGCTCTTAACCGTATGAATAACCAACTTAAGTTCATTGTAGAAGAAATTTCGGGAGGAATTCAGAATATTGTTCAGGCCAGTCAGGAAATGAACAAAAATGCCAGTTCATTGAGCGAAGCTGCTACCGATCAGGCTGCTACAACAGAAGAGATATCGAGCTCGATTGAAGAATTGCATGCTAACTTTCTTCAGAATGCAGATAATGCTGAAGAAACCGAACGAATAGCAATGGCTTCGGTTGAAGGAATTCGCGAAGGGAATAAAGCAACAGTTCATGCAAGTGAATCTCTTAATGATATTATTGAAAGGGTTGCTTTTATCGGAGATATTGCTTTCCAGACTAACATTTTGGCATTAAATGCAGCAGTTGAAGCTGCCCGTGCCGGCGATCACGGCAGAGGTTTTGCGGTTGTGGCTGCCGAAGTAAAAAAATTGGCCGATAGCAGTAAAGAAGCAGCAGGGCTTATCAACCAAGTTTCAAGAGAAACTGTTATTGCTTCGGATAAAGCTGGGGCTAAGCTCAAAAGTATTGTTCCTGAAATTGAAAAGACTGCAATTTTAGTTCAAGGCATTAAGCTTGCAAGTAGTGAGCAAGAGGCTGGAATAAACCAAATTAACAATGCAATTCAGCAGTTGAACAACATTGCACAACAAAATGCATTTAGTTCAGAAAATATGGCAAATTCGTCGCAAGAACTATCGATGCTTGCTGGAAAGTTAAAGAAGACAATTGCCTTTTTCAAGATTGATTCGTAAGCCATAAATTTGTTTTTTGTTATAAATTCATATCTGAAACAGCTTCTATATTAGAGGCTGTTTTTTTATTCTCAAATTCTTCAATTGGGATTTATAATGAACATCCCTGATGTATTTTGTTGTTATTTTTACCGTAAAATTGAAAAGAATGAAAGCTATCATTTTTGCAGCAGGCTTGGGAACAAGGCTCAAGCCACTAACCAATAATTGCCCTAAGGCATTAGTTAACTTAAATGGAAAGCCTCTTTTGTGGCATTCAATAATGAGACTTAAATTGGTTGGAGTTACCGATATTACAGTTAATGTTCATCATTTTGCCGATGCTGTTATTAGTTATTTGAAAACCGAAGATTTTGGGGTTACTATCCACATTTCAGACGAACGTGATTTTTTGCTTGACACTGGTGGCGGAATCATGAAAGCCAGGCCATTTTTGGATGGAAATGAGCCTTTTATTGCCTGTAATGTCGACATCATATCTTCGGTTGAGCTGAATAAGGTAATCGAATTTCATAACGAAAAAAAGCCACTAGCAACCCTTGTGGTAAGGATGCGCGAAACTAGCCGTTACTTAATGTTTGATGAAACGATGCAACTTTCGGGATGGAAAAATATATCCTCGGGCGAAGAGATTGTTTCAAATGCCAGATTTCAACATTCAAAGCCTTTTGCCTTTAGCGGAATTCAGGTTGTCTCGCCAGCCCTTTTCGATTTGATTACTGAAGAGGGAAAGTTTTCAATTACGCCTCTTTATCTCCGTTTGGCCCAGCAAAATGCAATTCTGGGATATAACGATAATTCTGACTTTTGGCTTGACTTAGGCAAGCCAGGGCAAATTGAAATTGCCGAAAAATATCTAGCTTCTAAGCATTCTTGATTTATTCTTCGTGCTTTAATACCTCTCTTTTTTTGGTGAAACTATCTTTTTAATGCCTGCCTGTAAAGTCCATTTTTAGCTAATGATTCTTTACAACAACTTAATTGTTCTGAAATATTTGACATAGTAAGGTTCTTTACCTTTGACCAGAAGATAACCAAAAATTTTAACTATGTCGAAATTGAAAAATGCTCTTTTATTATCCTCATCGGGAGGTAGTTTGTCGCAAGAAGTTGCGATTATTGACCTACTTATCAATCAAAAAAAAATTGAAATTAATGAAGACGAAACCTTCTTAGCCGGTTTTGGCTCGGGTGCATTAACCCTTGTTGCACTTAATGCTTGCTTCAGAAAAAACAATCCTTGTTCATGGGAAAATTTTTTCAAAGAAGATTTTCTTAACTCAATTTCAGACGAAGAAATCTTTATTAAAATCCATCCTATTCACTGGTCTACACTTCCGTTACGAAGAAAAATTTCAGAATTTATGACCGAAAGTGGATATTCAAAAATTTCAGACCTTCCCTTTGTTTCGAATATTTTGGCTTTCTCTGTCGATATGCAAAAGACCATTTGGCTTAAGAGTAATAGTATAAAAGAAGCATCAAGCGATTTGTCTGATATAATGATGGCAACTTCGGCAATACCCGTTCTATTTCCCCCGCAACAAATTAATAGCGTTAATAATGATCGTTTATCAATTCCCGATGGTGCTTATATTGAAGGTGCAATGGAGGGGATTTTCAAAAAGGTTAAACGGCAATTAAAGGAGGTTGTTAGCGAAAACGGCCAGTTTGAAAAGCTATTTATTGTTAGTCCACAACGCCATTTTGAGTCCGATATAATAACACCTTACAATTATCACCGCATGAACCTTGATGAAAAAGATAATTTTAGCGACTACCTAGACAATATATCAATGTCAGGGTTTCTGCAATTTTTGAAAAAAATTCAACGTGCAAATTCAAAGAAAAAGATAGCAAAGTCAATCTATGTTTGTATGCCTGAGATGGTAAGTAGCCTTGATCTGCTTGATTTTTCAGACCAAAGTGTGAAATACAAAGAAACCTACGAGTGGTTCGAATTGAATATGAGTAGATTAATGGTTGAACTCGATGAATTTGTAGCCGAAAAAGAAGAAACTTTAGTCAGATAAATAACTATGTCGCTAATCAACGACAAAAACTCATATTAAGAGCTTCTGAAAATCCATTTTGATTATTGGTTGCTTCAACTAACGTGTATTTTTTGTGCAAGATTGGTGGCGAATTTTTAAGAATATAAGGATTTTCAACAAAATCAAGCATGTCGATGTCGTTAAAATCATTGCCAATACCAGCTGTGGCAGAGTAATCAATGCCCAGCTGGTCGCACAACCAACGAATGCCATGACCTTTTGAAACTGTTTCGGGGAAAATCTCCATCCAGATAAAATCAGGATCAACAGGCGATGTTGTTCTAATCACCTTAATTCCAGTTATCAACGAAAGTATTTTTGATTTAAGCTGATCGAAAAGCATTTCATTGTGTGGGATAATTGCCATAATCTGTCCTGCTTCAGTTGGTAAATTGTCAGGGGTTAGTTCTTCGTAATCGCCATTATGCCGATGCAGATAATTATCAAATTCATTGCATTTTCCTGCTCCTCGATGGTATAGGAATCTGTTATTATTTGGAATTGGATCGTAAACGTAAAAGTTAATATCAACAGAAACTAAATGTCGAATAAGCTCGGTGAGTGTTTCGGGCTTAAACTGTTCCGAAGTAAGTAAATGTTGATTCTTCCAATCATAAACACCTCCGCCCGAGGAGAATACAATATAATCGAAAGGTGTTTTCAAGGGGAGAACGTCTTTTACTTTGTGCATACTGCGGCCAGTGGCAACAACCCTCAAAACGCCCATCTCCCCTAGCCTTTCAAGCGATTCTAAATCGGCAATTGATATAGATTTGTCGTCTTTAAGAAAAGTTCCGTCAAGATCGGTCGCAACAAGTTTTACCAAACCATGTTTTGTCTGATGTGTCATTCTGTAGTATTATCAAACGTTGAAACAATGGCATCAAAATTAAGGATCACAACTGACATTTACTCTTTAAAAATGTCAAATCGACAGCATTTTTTTTGTGGCACATCCTTTGAAATGTGCATATATCGATAAATTTAAAATAATAACATTAAAATATTTATACCATGTCGAAAGGAAAAATTGGAGTTACAAGTGAGAATTTATTCCCTATTATTAAAAAGTTTCTTTATTCCGATCATGAAATTTTCCTTCGTGAAATAGTTTCAAATGCGGTAGACGCAACTCAAAAATTGAAAACATTAGCTCAGAAAGGTGAATTTGTTGGAGATGTTTCAGATCTAAAGGTTGAAGTTAAACTCAACAAGGAAGCTAAAACTCTTACCGTTTCGGATAGTGGAATTGGTATGACAGCCGAAGAGGTTAAGAAATTCATCAATCAAATTGCTTTCTCGGGAGCAAACGAATTTCTTGATAAATATAAAGATGATGCCGCTTCAATTATTGGTCATTTTGGATTAGGTTTCTACTCATCGTTCATGGTTTCTGACCAGGTTGAAATTGTTACCCGTTCGTATCAGCCCGAAGCAGAGGCTTGCCACTGGAGTTGTGATGGTTCGCCTGAATATACGCTCGATAAAGCTGAACGCGAAACTGTTGGAACTGACATTATTATGCACATTTCTGAAGAGTCGAGCGAATTTCTAGAAGAACATCGCATTAAAGAGTTGCTTGAGAAATACTGTAAATTCTTGCCATCGCCTGTTGTTTTCGGAAAAGTAAAAGAATGGAAGGACGGGAAATATGAAGATACTGAGAAGGAACTGATTATTAATGATACAAATCCGGCCTGGACTAAAAAACCTGCCGACCTTACTGAAGAAGAATACAAAAATTTCTATCATCAGCTGTACCCAGTTTCTGATGAACCATTATTCCATATTCATTTGAATGTCGATTATCCATTCAAACTTACAGGAATTCTTTATTTCCCAAAGATTAAAAACACGGTTGAAGTTCAGAAAAATAAGATACAACTTTATTGTAATCAGGTTTTTGTAACTGACCATGTCGAAGAAATTGTTCCCGACTTCCTGACATTGTTGCATGGAGTTATCGATTCGCCCGACATTCCGCTTAATGTGTCGCGCTCTTATTTGCAAAGCGATCACAACGTGAAAAAGATTTCGGCACACATCACCAAAAAAGTAGCCGATCGGTTGGAAGAGCTATTCAAAAATGACCGTGCCGATTTCGAAAGCAAGTGGGATGACCTTAAGATTTTCATGGAATATGGCCTGCTTTCAAACGATAAATTCACCGAAAAGGCCAAGAAGTTCTTCCTTTATAAAAACACCGATGATAAATATTTTACTCCAGAAGAGTATGAAAACATCATCAAGGAGAACCAAAAAGATAAGGACGATAATCTGATTCACCTCTATGCCAGCAACAAAGAAGAGCAATTCTCGTTTATTGCTGCTGCAAAAGATAAAGGTTACGATGTGTTGCTAATGGATAGCGTGCTCACTGCTCCTATAATCAATAAATTTGAACAGGATAACTATAAAAACCGCTTCATTCGTGTTGATTCTGATGTTGCTGAGAAGCTTATTGTGAAAGACGATACAATAAAAATGCACCTCTCTCAGGAAGAACAAAACGAACTTGAACCTGTGTTTACGGCTGTTACCCCAAAGGGCAAAGCAGGATACTATGTAACTTTCGAAGACCTTGGAGAAAGTGCTCAGCCAATGGTAATTACCCAAAACGAGTTTATGCGAAGGATGAAAGACATGAGTGCCATTCAGCCCGGAATGAACATGTATGGTAACATGCCCGACAGCTACACTCTTGTTGTGAACGTTTCGCATCCGTTGGTAAAAGAAGTAATTGAAGATAAAAACAGCCATTTGAGTGCCGAGTTTGCTCCAATTAATCAAAAATTGAAATCATTGAACGAAGAGATTGGAGCTTTGGAAAAACTTAAAGAAGGTAAAAAAGACGATGAAATTGCTCAGGAAGAGAAAGATAAATTACAACAAGTAACCAAAGAAACTCAAGATCTTGAATTGCAGAAACGCGAAAAGCTTACTGCCTTTGGTGCCGAGAATCAACTTGCAAAACAGATGGTTGACCTTGCTTTATTGGCAAACAACATGCTAAAAGGCGAAGCACTCGATCAGTTTGTAAAACGTAGCATTGAACTCATCAAAAAGTAACATACATTTTTATCACATCCACAAAGATAGGCTGCCCTTGGGGGTGGCCTTTTTTGTTGTATTTATCAGCAAAATGGGAAATAATTATGATGATTATTTGCCGTAACTAAAATAAGGAGAATCAATTTACTTGATGCGTTCCGTCGGAAAGGAACACTACATTAGGCTCAACCTTAGTACTATCAAATAAATCGTAGCTCTTTTTTAGGTCAGACCAAAGGCTAATTTTGTCTTTGTTCTTAGCGTATTGTTTTGTTAGTTCTGTATATTTTTTATCGCTCAGTTTTGCCGGATATATGGCAATATTAATCTGTTTTTGGCCGCCTTTATAAGCTTCAATACAGTAAATAAAAAGCTCTTTTATTCGCTCATCGGTCATAGCAAGGCATCCTGATGACAGGCAATCGCCATG
>JACCEE010191366.1_pt1 | contig 23102 bp, 23 predicted proteins | sample 7449931 | NCBI WGS metagenome assembly JACCEE01 (sample SAMN15323457, study PRJNA562643) | freshwater metagenome | isolation source: river surface water | place: USA:Blue River Watershed | collected 2017-08-19 | reverse complement strand
TGGCGTCGTGATTGGGTGGAACCTGGTGCAGACGAGGTCCTGAAGAAACGGGTCCAGCGAGCGCGCGAACGCGTCGAGGACTTTTACGGACGACTCGCCCCCCACCAGCAGCGCCTGCTGCGCCAGCAAGCCGAGCGTTCGCCTCACGATGCCACGTTGGGTGAAGCCATGCGTCTGCGGCGACAGGATGATATCGTCACCACGCTGCGAGGTCTGCAGCAACAGCAACCCACACCCGATGGGTGGCGGCGCGAAGTTAGAGCCCTTCTGCAACGCAGCGTGATCTCACCGGTGCCCGCCCACCAGGCTTATGTGGACCGGTTGAATGACTTCAACTGTCGCGCCATGGCGCAGATGCATAACAGCACCAGCGCAGAACAGCGCCAGTCGGCGCTGAAGCGGCTGCAGAAATACGAGCGGGATGCGCGTGCACTGATGGCGCGTTGATGTGACCCTGCGCGCGCATTGAGATGGCCCTGGGCTGGGCGCAGCCACCAGGGCCCGTCACCACCGGGCTTCTTAGAAAAGACGGCGCCCCCTGAAGAGTGCTTGCCTACTCAGGCCTGGAGGGACTTCCACATCTCCATGTCGCGTTCAGCCGTCCAGATGCGGGGGTTCTTGATGCCTGCGGCTTCATCGAAGGCACGGCTCACATCAAACGGCAGGCAGTGCTCGTAAATGAACACATGGCCAAAGATGGGGTCCATGCTCTTGCGCGTGTGGGCCATCGCGCCTTTGAGGTCGAGTTGTTGTGCCACGGCTTCGCGCCCACAGCGGTACAGCGTCTCCACCCACCGCTTGGTGTAGTCCAGCGCCTTGTTCACATTGGCCTGGCCTTTCATGGCCTCGCCTCGTCCGGGCACGATGGCCTCGGCCTTCAAGGCCCGCAGCGCCTCCAGCGTGTCGGGCCACTCTTCCAGTTGGGCATCACCGGTGTAGACGCCCGCTTCGTACTCGACCAGATCGCCGCTGAAGAGCACCTTTTCGGCCTCGACCCAGGCAATGGTGTCACCGCGCGTATGACCCGGGCCCGGGTGCCAGATGTCAACCACCACGCCACCCAGGTCCACACGCAGGCTGCCTTGACGGCCTGGCTTGCCGTCGCCGATGACCATCGTCGGCCAGGTCAGGCCCGGCACGCCCTCGGCACCGCGGAACAGCCGCGGAAAACGCTCCATCTCGCTTTGCATGTCCTGCGCGCCGCGCTCGACGATCAACTCGTAGGTGCCACGGCTGGCGATGATTTCGGTGGCCCCCTCGGCCGCGTAAGCACTTGCGCCCAGCACGCGCACCGCATGGTAATGGGTGAGCAGCACGTACTTGATGGGCTTGTCGCTGACGGTGCGGATCTTGGCAATCAGATCCCGCGCCATGTCAGGGGTGGCGGTGGCGTCACTCACCATGATGTACTTGTCGCCGATGATGACGCCGGAGTTCGGGTCGCCCTCGGCGGTGTACGCCCAGCAGTGCTGGCTCAGTTGCTCAAAGGTGATTTTTTTGTCGGCCAGATCGGCCTGGCTGGCGAAAGCTTTGGACATGGGGCGTCTCCTGGAATGTTGACAAGCATTCTAATGAGTGCCCGCACGCCGCCCGGCCAGCCCGTCAGGGTACGGAACGGGTGTCCACCAGACCCGATTCCAATGTGCGGATCACCTCATCGGCAAAAGCAGCGTAGCTCATCGTCCCGCCCGGTCGCAGCCAGGTGAAGGTCCAGTTGATCATGCCAAAGACCATCATGGTGATGGCCGTCTGGTTGTGGGCCGAGAAGCGCTCGGGGTAGGCGCGCTTGAGAAAGCGGGTGAATGCCGCCACCACGTCGCGTTGACGGTGCACGATCAGGGTGCGCTGTGTTTCGCCCAGAAACTTGGTGTCGTTGAGCAAGGCCACGTGCCGGGTCGCCGAAGTTTCATACTCTTGCAGGAAGCGACGGATCAGTTCGTGCAAGGCCGCACGGTCATCGAGGTTGAGCCGCTGGGCGGCTGCCTCGCTCTCGCCGATGATGACCAGCAAGCGCTGGGTGTAACGGTCGAGCAGGTCAAAAAGGATGGCCTCTTTGCTCTCGTAGTAGTGGTACAGGCGCGCCTTGGATGTGCCCCCGGCCTGGGCAATGTCGTTCATGCTGGCCGCCGGATAACTGCTGTCGGCAAAGCACTGGGCGGCGATGTCCAAAATGGCTTCGCGGCGCAGGTCGTGAGAGGCGGACTTGGGGCGTGCCATGGTCGGTCAGGCTGCGGCGTCTTGGCCCGGCGTGTCGCAGAAGCAACGCGTGCCGCGTTTCATGGTAACTCCCCGTTGTCGGGTTGGGCGGCTGCATCGCGTGGCCCCACCTGACCGAGTCGGGCCTTGAGTGACTGCGGCTGACCGCTGATAAGAGCGGCGTAGGCGGTGGCATTGCTCAAGACCTTCTTCACATAGTCGCGGGTCTCGTTGAAGGGCACGTTCTCGGCCCAGATCGCGCCTTCCAGCACGGGCCCATTGCGCCAGCGGCGCGAACGCGAAGGCCCGGCGTTGTAAGCAGCGGCAGCCAGCGCCTGCGATCCCTCAAAGTTATCGAGCACCAGCTTGAGGTAGCCCGTGCCAATGGCAATGTTGGTGTCACGCTGGTTGAGTTGATCCAGGGTGAAGTGGTTCAGCCCGATTTTCCGGGCTGTCCACTTGGCGGTTGCCGGCATCACCTGCATCAGACCCGAAGCGCCCACCGATGAGCGAGCGTCCATGATGAAACGGCTTTCTTGTCGGATGAGTCCATACACATAGGCGGCATCCAGACCGATCTCGCGGGTGCGCTGCAGCACCGCGCTTTTGTGCGGCATGGGAAAGAGCAATTCGGCATCGAACTCCTGGCGGGCGCGGTCCATGGTGTTGATACAGCGATCCCACACCTGTTGCTCGCACGCCCAGTGGGCCGCAGCAAGCAGTTCGCGGTCGCTCATGCGCCCTGCCTGACCTTGGGCGTTGACCAGGTTGGTGCCGTAGTTCCACTCGCGCACCCCCTCGGGACGCAGCCCGATGGCGATGGCATGCAGGGCACGACGCAACGAAGGATTGGCCCGTGCCACAGACAACTCGTCTGGCGTGGGCGCAGCAGGACGATCGGGCAAGACGATGGCCTGACCCAGCGCCTCGAGGGCGAGTTGTTCATAAAACCCGCGCGGCCCGGCAATGCTCTCGAGCAAACTGGTGGCCTCCTGGTTCAGCGCCGGCGTGGTGGGGCGTCGTGCCAGCAGAGCGCGGGCCAGCCAGTACACCCAGGTGGGGTCGCGCCGCGCCTCGGCACTCATGTGGCCAATGGTCGACTCCACCACCGACCAGCGCGGCGTGTTGCCTGCGCGCAGCGCAGCGCGCACTTTCCAACCCAGCATGTCATCGTTGAGGTCACGGTCGTTGCGCACCTTGGCAAAGTAGTCCAGTGCATCGTCATCCAGGCGCATGGCCGATTGACGGCCAATCACGCCCCACACCCAATGCCGCTCCTCGCTGGTGAGGTAGGGGCTCCACTTGGACGTGAGTTGTTTGGCCGCTTCGTCAGGATCGCTGGCGGCAACACGCACCAAGGCCAGCACCACCAATTCCTGGCGCACCTTTTGCGGGGCTGCGATGCGTTGGGCCAAAAACTTGGTTGGCTGCGCCAACACCTCCGCGAGCGGGCCCAGGGCATCCGGTGCGACGATCTGCACCGCCTGACGGGCCGGACGAGGCCGGTTGTGCTCGACCGACACGCGCGCCTTGCGCCAGACGTCCAGCGCACTCAGGCGTTTGGCATTGAACAAGGTGTCTGCAGCCCAAGCACATCCGTCGTCACCCTCGCGTTGCTGCATCCATAAACGACGCACCTCGTCCACCAGCGAGCCGGGGGCCTGTGCGCCCTTGTGCTGGAAGTCGAGCAAGGCCTGGTAACACTGGACCTCGCGGTCGTCCCGCATGCGGTAGTGAATCTGTTCGTCGCCAAAGGTGGATAACTCGCGTCGACTGCCCAGCAACAGCAGCCAGTCGTTGCGCAACCGGTCCTCCTGGTAGGTGCCGGCATAGCGCTGCAAAAACTGGCGAATCTCGGCGGTGCTGGCTTCATCCAGCCGGGCGCGTAACTCCCAGTAGGCGGCCCAGGGTTCCAACACATGGCCCCGGGCCTGGGGCAGCAACGCTGTCAGACGCTTGCGGTCATTGCGCTTGAAGGCCTGCGACATCTCGATCACCACGGCATCGCCGCGCTCGGAGGTCTGCACCGATGTCTGTGCCTGTGCCAGTGAGAACACACTGCCCGCTGTCAGCGCCAGTGGCAACACGCTGGTGACCCAACGCCTGAAAACCCTTGTCATTGCTCGCATGCCGTGATTATCCCCGGGATGGTGCGCGTCAGCCAGGAGCCGACTGACTCCAGTTACCATTGGACCTTCGCGGTGGGGCATCAAGCCCACCGGGTCAGCGTCCCCCGCCCTTTGCTCCAGCCATGAACAAGAAAACCCAACGCCAGGAACTGATCGAGCAGCGTCTGAACATGCCAGACCGGCTGCAACGGGCCGACTTGCTGCAGCGGGTGATGCGCATCTGGTTGGTCGGTCGTCCCGACACCATGATCGGCGCCTACTGGCCCATCAAGGGGGAATTCGACCCTTTGCCGGCCCTGCACCGCTGGAAGGAAGATGGGGAGTTGCTCGAGCAACCCCTACGCCGTCGCATCGGTCTGCCGGTGGTGGACCGCGACAAGAGCACGCTGCAGTTCCACGCCTGGTACCCGGGTTGTCCGATGGAAGAGGACGCCTACAACATTCCCAAGCCCAAGGACACCGAGGTGATCGTCCCCACCCTGCTCTTTGTGCCCTGTGTAGGCTACGGCACCGGCGGCTATCGCTTGGGCTACGGCGGCGGGTTTTATGACCGCACCCTGGCCGCCTTGCAGCCCAAGCCCTTCACCGTGGGCCTGGGGTTTGCACAAGGCTTCCTGCCCGACCTCGAGCCCGAGGCACACGATGTGCCGCTGGACGCCATCCTCAATGAGAACGGGGTGGTGTGGCCGATTGGCTGAACGCCCGTCCCCGAACTCAACTGCCGGTTGATTCGCTGGCCTGCTGCAACGCCCACATGCTGGCATAACGCCCCGCCAGCGCCAGCAAGGTGGCGTGGGTGCCCCGCTCGACGATACGGCCCTCGTCCAGCACCAGAATTTCATGGGCATCCACCACCGTGGAGAGCCGATGTGCAATAACCAGCGTGGTCTTGTTGCGGGCCACTGCCTGCAACTCGGCCTGGATGGCACGCTCGTTGGCGCTGTCCAGGGCTGAGGTGGCCTCATCAAAAATCAGAATGGGCGGGTTCTTCAGCAAGGTACGGGCAATGGCCACCCGCTGCTTCTCGCCCCCCGAGAGTTTCAAGCCCCGCTCGCCCACCAGCGTGTCATAGCCCTTGGGGCTGGCCTGGATGAAGTCGTGGATACGCGCCGCGCGAGCCGCCTCTTCAATAGCCTGGGGTGTGGCACCAGGTCGGCCATAGGCGATGTTGTAGCGCACGGTATCGTTGAAGAGCACTGTGTCTTGCGGCACGATACCAATCGATCGGCGCAGGCTGTCTTGGGTGCAGTCGCGCACATCCACGCCATTGATGCGGATAGCGCCCCCGGTGACGTCATAGAAACGGTAGAGCAGTCGGGCCAGGGTGGATTTGCCTGCACCAGAAGAGCCCACCACGGCCACGGTCTTGCCACCCGGGATCTCGAAACTCAATTCATGCAGGATGGGGCGCGCGGGGTCGTAGGCAAAGGCCACTCGATCGAAGCGCACCGTCGGTGGTTGTGTGAGGTTCAGATCCGTGGCGTTGGGTGAGTCGGCAATTTCACGTTCGCGGTCCAGCAGCAGGAACATGCGGTCCAGGTCGGCCAGGCTCTGCTTGATTTCACGGTACAGCACCCCCAGAAAATTCAACGGAATGTAGAGCTGGATCATGAACGCGTTGATCATCACCAGGTCGCCCAGCGTCATGCGCCCGTCGACCACGCCTTGTGTGGCCCGCCACAGCATGGCCACCAGCGCCACGGCGATGATGAGTTGTTGGCCGGTATTGAGCACACTCAAGGTGGTTTGTGCCTTGAGACGCGCGGTGCGCAGGCGCTGCAAGCTGTCGTCGTAACGCTGGGACTCGAAAGCTTCGTTGTTGAAGTACTTCACCGTTTCGTAATTCAGCAACGAATCGATGGCTCGCGTGTGGGCCGCTGAATCGAACTCATTGGCCTCACGCCTGAATTGGGTACGCCACTCGGTGATGCGAATGGTGAACACCACATAGAGGACCAACGCGGCCATGGTGATCAGGGCAAACAGCGGGTCGAATTGCACCGACAAAATGGTGAGCACCAGGGCCACCTCGAACAGCGTGGGCACCACGCTGTAGAGCGAGTACGAAATCAGGGACTCGACACCGCGCACACCACGCTCGATGTCGCGCGTCATGCCGCCCGTTTGGCGTTCCAGGTGAAAACGCAGGCTCAGGCCGTGCAAATGCTCAAAGGTCTCCAGCGCCATGCGCCGGGCCGCGCCCTGCGTGGCCTTGGCAAACACCAGCTCGCGCAACTCGGTGAACGCCGACACCGAGAGTCGCAGCGCCCCGTAGCCCAGCAACAGCGCCACCGGCACCACCAGCAAGCTGGTGGGTTCGCCGGGCTTCAGATCCATCGCGTCCACCAGGTGCTTGAGCAAAATGGGTACGCCCACATTGGCAAGCTTGGCCGCCACCATGAAGCCCAGGGCGATCATCACGCGCCACTTGTAGGTCCACAAATAGGGCAGCAGGCGGCGCAGGGTTTCGTTGTCCGTGCGCGACGAGCTGGGGGCGTTGGCCGGCAGAGGGTGTGAGGGAGCAGCGTGACGCATGAAAACAATCTGAGAAGCGTTGAACGCTTCAGGACATGATGTAGGCGCCGGTGCCGGTGGACACCAGCAGACCATCGGCGGCGGTGAACTCGATGCGCGCATTACCCACCCGCGAGCCCACGCGAATCGCCTCGGCTCGGATGTTGAAGTGTGTTCCCAGACCGGGGCGCAGGTAATCCACCCGCAAGTCGATGGTGCCCAGCTTCTGGAAACGCTCGAGGCGCTTGGCCACGGACTCATCCATGTGCCGAGCCCCCAGAGCCACAAAACAGGCCACGGCACCTATCGTGTCGATGCAGGCGCTGATCACGCCACCGTGCACTCGACGGTGGCTGTAATGCCCGATCAAGTCGTCTCGCATCTGGATCGTGGCCTTCACTACCGTGGGCTGGATGTCGGTGATGGTCAGACCCAGGGTTTGGTTGAACACGATCTTGCGCTCGAAAATATCGCGCACGCCGTCGAGGTACTCGGGCTCAAACACCACGGTCTCTGGCACTTTGGGTGAACGTTCGGTCATGACCAGCTCAGAGAGTGGAGAAATCGGGTTTGCGCTTTTCCAAAAAGGCGCTGAAGGCTTCCTTGGCGGCAGGCTCTTGCAGCATGCGTCCAAAGATCGCCCCTTCCTCGCGCATGCGCTCGAGCACCGCAGGGGTGATGGACGCCTTGAGCAAGCGTTTGGTCTCGACAACGGAGGACAACGGTTTGGTGGCCAGACGGCGCGCTTGTTGCTGTGCCAGCGCATTGGCCTCGGTGGGCGGCACCACCCGATTGACCAAGCCCACTTCCAAGGCCGCCTCGGCCATGAAGGGGTCTCCCATCAGCAGCACCTCGGCCGCACGCTGATAGCCCATGAGCCGTGGCACCAGGAGGGATGAAGCGGCTTCAGGGCAAATGCCCAGGTTCACAAACGGCATGGAAAACATGGCGTTGTCGCCCGCGTAGACCAGGTCGCAATGCAGCAGCATTGTGGTGCCAATGCCCACCGCCGGGCCGCACACCGACGCCAGCAACGGCTTGGGGAAGGTGGCGATGGCGTTCAGAAACCGAAACACCGGGGAGTCAGGCGTGCTGGGGGGCTTGTTGAGAAAGTCCCCGATGTCGTTGCCCGCGCTGAAGATGGTCTCGTGGCCCTGAAACAGCACCACGCGCACCGCGGCATCGTCGGCGGCAGCGCCGAGGGCATCGGCCAGTTGGGAATACATCGAGGCGGTGAAGGAGTTTTTCTTGTCAACCCGGTTGAGGGTGAGGGTCATCACGCCCAATTCCACATGCTGCAGCACATCACTCATGGTTCACTCCTGGTCATCAACGATATTGTCAGACTTAATTGAAACAAGGGATTCAAGGCCATCACACCCTGTGTCCCAACACGCGCTCAAACCCACGGTGTGCGCGCTCGAGCCCCGAGGAAGTGCGCAGGAATCGTGCTTCATGGTGCAAGGCCAGCACCAAGCCATGCAGCTCGAAGCTCACCTGGTGTGCGTCCCAGTCCCGGGGCAGATGGCCTTGCTCTTGCGCTTGCACCACGGCTCGGTGCAACGACGCCATCCACACACGGACAGAGGCAGCCAGCGCGTCCCGCACAGGCCCGGGACGGTCATCGAGTTCCGCTGCCCCGCCAATGAACAGACATCCGGCATCGATTTCCTGGGCGATGCGCCGCACCCACAACTCAAAGAGCGAGCGCAGTCGTGGCAAGCCCCGTGGCAACTGCATCGAGGGGATGAACACCTCTTGCTCAAAACGCTGGTGGTATTCGCGAATCACCGAGATTTGCAACTCTTCGCGCGATCCGAAATGGGCAAACACCCCGGACTTGCTCATGCCAGTGCTGTCGGCCAGAGCGCCAATGCTCAATCCCTCCAGTCCCACCTGTGTGGCCAAGGTCAGCGCTGCGTCCAGGATGACGGCGCGGGTGTGTTGACCTTTGGGGGAGATGGTGGGCAGTGGCATGGGATACAAAACGAACGATCGTGCGATTTTCCTCGATTTGGGCGCGGCAGTCAGTCCACCTGGGCTGAGCCTCTACACTGATGTCCATGGAAACCACCCGTCTGATCGCTATCCGTCATGGCGAAACCGCCTGGAATGTGGACACCCGCATTCAAGGGCAACTCGATATCGGCCTGAACGAACGCGGCCACTGGCAGGCCCGCCAGGCCGCACGCGCGCTGGCGGAAGAACCCATTGCCGCCATTTACAGCAGCGATCTCAGCCGGGCGTTTGACACGGCGCGCGCCATTGGCGCCGCAGTCGGTCTCACCCCCGAGCCTCACCAGGGCTTGCGCGAACGCGCCTTTGGGATTTTTGAAGGGCGCACCTGGGCCGAGATTGAAACGAACTGGCCCGACGACACCCGCCGCTGGCGTGACCGCGAGCCCGGTTGGGCCCCCTCGCAAGGCGAAACCCTGGAGCAGGTGCGCGACCGCGTGGCTCTCGCCACCGAGGCCCTGGCTGCGCGCCACCGCGGCGAGCAAATCGTGCTGGTGGCCCATGGCGGGGTGATGGATGCGCTCTACCGTCTCGCCACGCAACAGCACATGCAGGCCCCGAGAACCTGGTCCCTGGGCAATGCCGCCATCAACCGGCTCTTGTGGTCACCGCAAGGGCTGACTTTGGTGGGGTGGGGAGACACCCGGCATCTGGAAGATGCCGCACTGGACGAGTCCAGCACCTGAGCCCTCAGGGGCTGGCTGGGTCCGCAAACAAGCCACCCGCCGCCGCAGGCGGTGACACCCCCAGATGCCGGTACGCCGCCAGGGTGGCCACGCGCCCGCGCGGGGTCCGCTGCAAGTAGCCTTGCTGGATGAGAAAGGGTTCGATCACATCCTCGATGGTGTCACGCTCTTCCCCGATGCTGGCGGCGATGTTGTCGAGCCCGACCGGCCCTCCATCAAAGCGGTGCACCACCGCCTCCAGGAGTTTGCGGTCCATCAGGTCCAGCCCCAGCGGATCAACGTCCAGCATGGCCAGCGCCTGCTGCGCCATGTCACGGGTGATGCGCCCCGATCCCTTGACCTCGGCGTAATCGCGCACGCGACGCAGCAAGCGGTTGGCAATGCGCGGCGTACCGCGTGAGCGGCGGGCAATCTCCAGGCCGCCCTCGTCGTCGATCGGGGTTTGCAACAGCCCCGCACTGCGCATCACGATGCGTTGCAATTCGTCGGCGGTATAAAACTCCAGGCGCGAGACGATGCCAAAGCGATCTCTGAGCGGGTTGGTCAGCATGCCGGCACGGGTGGTGGCCCCCACCAGCGTGAAGGGCTGCAAATCCAGCTTGATGCTGCGCGCCGCCGGCCCCTCGCCAATCATGATGTCGATCTGGTAGTCCTCCAGCGCGGGGTAGAGAATTTCCTCAACCACCGGGGACAGGCGATGGATCTCGTCGATGAAGAGCACATCGTTTTTCTCGAGCCCGGTGAGCAGCGCGGCCAGGTCCTTGGGCTTTTCCAGCACGGGGCCACTGGTCTGGCGCAAGTTCACACCCAGCTCATGGGCGATGATGTGGCTGAGTGTGGTTTTGCCCAGGCCCGGCGGACCAAAGAGCAGCACATGGTCCAGGGCTTCACCGCGGCGACGCGCGGCGCCGATGAAGATGTCGAGTTGCTCGCGCACCTTGGCCTGGCCCACATAGTCGGTGAGTTGTTTGGGGCGCAAGGCGCGTTCCAGCGCATCCTCGGCCGGCGAGGTCGCCTTCGGCGTGACCACGCGGGGCGCGGGCGCGAAATCGTCGGTTTGAATGCTCATGGGTTCACGCTCCTCAACGCGCCAGGGCCTTCAAGGCCTGCTTGATGCCCTCGCTCACGCCAATGTCGGCCGGCAAGGATTTCAGGGCCAGGGCCGCTTCGCGGTCGTTGTAGCCCAAGGCCATGAGCGCCTGCTGGATGTCGTGGTGTGCGTCGCCCACGGCACCCGGCACAGCCGTGCCCAGGTCGGCGCCGAGCTTGCCTTTGAGTTCCAGCAACAGTCGTTCGGCGGTTTTCTTGCCAATGCCCGGCACCTTGACCAAGCGCCCGGGGCTTTGTTCGGTGACGGCGCGAGCCAGCTCCTCGACACTCATGCCGCTGAGCACGCCCAGAGCCGTTCGCGGGCCCACACCTGAAATGCGGATCAGTTGCCGAAAGGTGTCGCGTTCGGTCGCCGTGCCAAAGCCATACAGCAACTGCGCATCTTCACGCACCACGAAGTGGGTGAGCAGCGACACTGGGGAGCCCACAGCGGGCAGGTTGTAGAACGTGCTCATGGGCACATCCACCTCGTAGCCCACGCCATGACAATCCACCAGCACCTGGGGTGGCTGCTTCTCGATTAGCGTTCCGCTCAACTTGCCTATCATTGGAGTCCTCTCGACACGGATTATCAGCGTGATTCTCAGACACACCTTCTCCCCACCCAACAATGCGCGTCTGGCCCACCTGTGCGGCCCGATGGACGAGCACCTGCGCACCATTGAACTGGCCCTGCAAGTCAAGATCGCCCACCGGCACGAGCAATTCAAGGTGGACGGCCCCAAGGTCAAGGCGCAACGGGCCATGGAGGTGCTGCAGGCGCTCTACGAGCGGGCGGCTCGCACCATCCCGCCCGAGCAGGTGCAACTCATGCTGGCGGGTGACGCCCCCATGGGCGACTCGGAAGAGGGTGCCGTGCAGCTACAGACTCGCCGCAGCAACCTGCAGGCGCGCACCCCCAACCAGAGCGTGTACTTGCACAACATTGCCCACCACGACATCACCTTTGGCATTGGACCAGCGGGCACGGGCAAAACGTATCTGGCGGTGGCCTGCGCAGTGGATGCGCTCGAGCGCAGCGCGGTGCAACGCATCGTGCTGACCCGCCCGGCGGTCGAGGCCGGTGAAAAGCTCGGCTTTCTGCCCGGCGACCTGGGGCAGAAGGTCGACCCCTACCTGCGCCCCCTGTATGACGCGCTCTACGACCTGATGGGCTATGAACGGGTGCAAAAAGCCTTTGAACGCAACGCGCTGGAGATTGCCCCCCTGGCTTTCATGCGCGGTCGAACGCTCAACAACGCCTTCATCATCCTGGACGAGGCGCAAAACACCACGCCTGAGCAGATGAAGATGTTTCTCACCCGCATTGGCTTTGGCGCACGCGCGGTGGTCACCGGTGACGTGAGCCAGATCGATCTGCCGCGCGGGCAACTGAGCGGTCTGATTGACGCCGAGCGTGTGCTCAAACGTGTCTCCGGCATTGCTGTCACCCGATTCACCAGCGCCGATGTGGTGCGCCACCCCCTGGTGGCGCGTATCGTCGACGCCTATGACGCGCAACGTGCGCGCAACCCTGCATGAACACGCCGCTTGACAGTCAGGTTCGGCTGCAATGGTCGGAGCATCTGCCGCAGCGGCAACGCGACGCCCTGCGCAGCGTGCTCACCCCCGCTCGCGTGAAACGCTGGGTGACCACTGCGCTGATGGGCGCAGGCGAGATCACCGTGCGCATTGTGGGCGCTGCCGAGGGTCGGATGCTCAATCGCGAATTCCGGGGCAAGGATTACGCCACCAACGTCCTCACCTTCGCATACACCCAGACGCCCCTCACGATGGCAGACCTGGTGCTGTGCGCACCGGTGGTGGCTCGCGAGGCCCGCGCGCAGGGCAAGCCCCTGGTGCAGCACTGTGCCCATCTGGTCGTTCATGGCACCTTGCACGCGCAGGGATATGACCACGAGGACGGCGACGAGGAGGCGAACGAAATGGAATCGCTGGAAGTGTTGCTGATGGGCAGCCTGGGGTTGCCCAACCCGTATTGAGCGCATCGGTCGCAGGTATCCCGCCTGGCTTGGGTGTCAGCGCTTGAAGGCCGATGCACGAGAGCACCCGATCGGCTCGCCAGGCGCCTGAGATAATCCGTCCATGAGCACGCCACCTCTTACCGCATCGCGCCCCATCGCCTGGCTGCGCCTGCTGCGACCGCACCAGTGGCTGAAAAACGGTTTTGTGTTGGCAGGTGTGGTGTTTGGCCGCTTGTGGCACCAAAGCGATCTGGTGCAGCTGGCGCTGCTGTCGGTCGCTGCGTTTTGTTTGGCTTCCAGCGCTGTCTATGTGCTCAACGATTGGCTCGATCGTCACGACGATGCACAGCACCCGCGCAAGCGCCACCGGCCGTTGGCCAGTGGCGCCATCTCCGGCACTGAAGGGGCCGCACTGGGCTTGGTCTGTCTGGGTGGTGCGGCATGGCTGGCCTCACTCACCACCCCGCTGTTCATGGGTCTGCTCGGCGCCTACCTGGTGCTGAACACCGCCTACACCCTGCGCTTGAAGCGCGTGCCGGTGGTGGATGTGTTCATCATCGCCGCCGGTTTCATGCTGCGACTGTTGGCGGGCACCTGGGCGATTGGCATACAACCCTCGCATTGGTTGCTGCTCACCGGCTTGTTTGTCACGCTGTTTCTCGGGTTTTCCAAACGCCGCGCCGAGAGCTTTCATGCCAGCGAGCAGCAACGCGCCGTGCTGGCGGAATACCCGCCTGCATTTCTGGACCTGTGCGTGGGGGTCACCCTCACCGCCACCTTGCTGACCTACAGCCTGTTTGCCACCGCCCCCGAGGCCCTGGAGCGTCACGGGCCGCGCCTGTGGATGACGATTCCGCTGGTGGTGTTTGGCGCGTTGCGTTATGTCTACCAGGTGCACCGCGGACAAGCCGAAGACTTTGCCCGCGACTTGTTGCGCGACCGCTGGATCGTGTTGTCAGCCGTGGGCTGGTTGCTGGTGTTTGCGAGTCCGCGCGCGTGACACCCCTGGGCTCACTCGGACGCAGTCTGCTGATGCTGGCTCTGGTGGCCCTGGTGGTGCTGGGTCTGTTTCAGGGGGCATGGCATGGGTGGGGGGATCCGCAGGCACCCGGTGCGTGGAACGGACTGATGTCCTCGCATGGCGCCCTCGCCACGCTGTTGTGTCTGTTGAGCTATGTCCTGCGCGGACAGCGCTGGCGGTTGTGGGTGGCGGCCTGTGGCCAGCCGACTCCGTGGCGACTCGGCCTCAGGGTCTACCTGGCGGGGTACAGCCTGACCCCGACACCCGGCAATGTGGGCGAGGCGGCGCGTGGCTTGCTCATGCGCCCCAGCCCTTTGCCCCTCTCCACCAGCGTGGCGGTGTTTGCTGCCGAGCGCTGGCAGGATTTGCTGGTGCTGGTGCTGTTGGCCGTGCCGGCCTTGCTGTGGCCCCCCTTTGACGCGTCCGGTCTGGTGGTGATGGTGTTGTGCGTCCTGGTGATCACCCTCATCTGGCTGTCCGTGCAAAGCCTGGCCTGGCAGTGGGCCATGCGTTTGATACCGACCAAGGTGAAACACGTGCTGGGACTGGAGCAGGCACAGCAGTGCCTGCAGCACCAACCCGGTCTCACCTGGTGCCTGACCCTGCTGGCCTGGAGTGCGCAGGGCTTGGCCGTGTGGCTTCTGTGTCAGCACAACGGACTGGCGGCCGATGCCCTGCAAGCCACGTCCTGGTACGCCATGTCCATGGTGGCCGGCGCCCTCACCACGCTGCCGGCCGGGTTGGGCGGAACGGAGGCGAGCCTCGTGGGCCTCTTCACCCAGCAAGGCGTGAGCACCTCGCTGGCCTTGCTGCTGACCATGCAAGTGCGCTTGCTGACCCTGTGGCTGGCCGTTGCCATCGGCGTGGTGGCCCTGGTGTATGGTTGGCGGGTGGATCCTCCTCGTTCGCCGACATGAGCCCGTCCTTCCTGACCCTTTCGATGCACCGCGCCCTGTGGGTCGTGGCAGGCCTCTCGCTCTTGCTGCGGTTTTTCATCAGCGCCACCTTTCCCATCACCGGGGATGAGGCTTTTTTCTACTGGTGGGGCGTGTACCCCGATTGGGGCTACTACGACCACCCGCCGATGGTGGGCTGGTTCATCGCCGCCATGTTGCACGGACTGGGGGACAGCACCTGGTCCATCCGCTTGCCGATTGTGTTGCTGCCCCTGGTGCAAGGCCTGGTGCTGTGGTGGGGCGTGTCGGCCTGGGACCGTGAACGAGCGCCCTGGGCGGCTTTGCTGTTCTGGCTCACACCGATCAACTGGATCAACACCCTCGTCACCACCGACACACCGTTGATGCTGTGGTCCATGCTGTCCGTGGCATGTCTGATCCACGCCGAGGTGCGCCCGCGTCTGGATGGGCGAGCCTGGGTGATGTATGCCTTGAGCGGCGTCTTCATCGGCTGCGCCTTTCTCTCCAAGTATTTCTCGGTCGTGCTGGGGCTGAGCTATCTGGTGTATTTCGCGCTGGTGCGGCGCGACCGCTGGGCCGGTTTGCTGGTGCTGGTGCTGGCCGCACTGCCGGGACCGGCCATCAACCTGTGGTGGAACATGGGTCATGGGTGGTCCAACATCATGTTCAATGTGTACAACCGCAACGAGGGCGAGGTCTTCGGCTGGCACAAACCGGCGCTGTACCTGCTGACCTGGGCCTACCTGCTGACACCCGGTGTGCTGTGGCTCGGTCTGAGACACCCCAACGCTTTGCGTGAGGTGTTGGTCAAGCAGCGGTTGTTGGCGTGCCTGATTCTGGTGCCCGCCGCCTTTTTCGCCCTGCTGTCGCTCAAAAAGGTCATCGGCCTGCACTGGGTGCTGAGTTTTTACCCCTTGATGTTTGCTGCGGTGGCGCTGGCCTTGCCGCGCGAGACGCTGCCGCGAGCGGCACGTTACCTGGCGGTGTTCCTGGGCCTGCATCTGCTGGTGGTGGGCGGGATGTACACCCGCGAGCTGGCCGACTGGAAGAACGCAAAAATCTACCCGGAGATTGTTCGCAGCTACCGCACCGAGGCGCTCTTGCAGCAAGTTCAAAAGCCGGACACGGTCATCATGGCCACGGCCTACACACCGGCCGCTATTTATGGCCACACCTTGAAAACCTACGTGCCGGTGTTTGGCCTGGGCAAGTTTCACGCGCGCCAGGACGACATGCTGGTGGACTTCTCGCGCTTTGACGGCAAGACCGTTCGCATCATCAGCTTCAGCCGCCCCGAGTTGGCGGATTACGCGCCTTACTTTGACAGTGTCTTGCTGCTGGAACTGGCGCAATCGGATGCGCGTTTTTTTGTGGTGGAAGGGCTGGGCTTCAAGTTTGAGACCTACCGGCAACAGGTGCTGGGCGACATCTTCAAGCGCTACTACAACATCCCGGCCTGGTTGCCAATGACGGGTTGCCCGTTCTGCGAGCGTTACTGCGGGCAGGTGCGGTGTCCAAGGCCAGACGGTGATGCACGATGAATGAAGCCGGGGCCCCACCCGCCCGTGTGAAGGCTGTGCGCCACCAGTCGCCCGCCGAGGGGGCCTCCACCCCAGAACGTCCGGTCCTGGCCGTGTTCGACTTCGATGGCACGCTCACCACCGCCGACAGCCTGGGTGCGTTTTTGCATCTGCATCTGGGCACGCTGGGCTGGGGGTGGACTCTGCTGCGACAGTCCCCTCTGCTGATGGCCTATGTGCTGCGCCTGGTGCCCAACCACCGGGCCAAGGCCGCCTTGCTGCAACAAGCCTTGCAAGGCGCCTCACAGACCTTGCTCGACCAGAGCGCCGAGCGTCTGGTGCAGTCGTGGCTGCCTCGCCACCTCAACGCCTGGGCCTTGGGCGAGTTGCAGGCGCATCAGCAAGCGGGGCATACCTGCGTGCTGCTGAGCGCCTCTCCTGATGTGTATCTGAGGTCGGTGGCACAGGCGCTCAACATTCCCCATCTGATCTGCACCAGCCTGATGATGCAGGACGGTCGGTGTACGGGGCACATGTCCACCCCCAACTGTCACGGCGAGGAAAAGTGGCGACGGCTGCAAGACTGGTTTGCGCAACAGGACCAACCGCGCGAAGCGTGGACCTTGCTTGCGTATGGCGACACGCGCAGCGATCTGTCCGTGCTGCGGCAGGCAGATCAGGCATGGTTGCGCGGCAGGCCCTGGCGCGGCTGAAGCACGCGACTAGCCCGCCGTGACAGGCGGTGGAATTCGCATCGGAATGGTCACAGGTCCGTCGTTGATCAATTCGACTTGCATGTCAGCGCCGAACCGACCTGTCTGCACGAGGGGATGCAGGCTGCGCGCGCGCAGTACCAGCCCGTTGTACAGTCGCTCCCCGTCGGCCGGCGGCGCCGCCTGCATGAAGCTGGGCCGATTCCCTGCCGCGGTGTCAGCGGCCAGCGTGAACTGACTCACGATCAGCAGGCCCGCGGGCTGCGCCGCTGCCACACGGTCTTGCAAGGAAAGATTCATCTTGCCGTGCTCATCGCTGAAGATGCGCAACTTGAGCAACTTGGTCAGCAGCTTGTCGGCCTGTTGCTCGGTGTCACCGCGCTCGGCGCACACGAGCAGCAGCAGCCCGGCGTCAATCTCGCCCACCACCTCACCCGCGATGCGCACACGCGCCTCTCGCACCCGCTGCAGCAGTCCGATCACAGCACATCCTTTGCATCACCTGCGTGGGCCTCCACGTCGCTGGGCAGCAACTGGATGGAGGCTCGCAAGCCCGGCACCGCACTCATCAAGGCTTGCTCCACACGCAAGCGCAAGGCCGCAGCATGGCCCAGCGTCCAGCTGGCCGGCATGTGCATGTGCAGGTCCACAAAACGGCGCTGTCCCGCCTTTCGGGTGATGACATGGTCAAACCGCACGATCTGCGCTTCGCCGCGCTGGTCCTCAAACTCGGCCAGCACGGCTCGAATGTGTGCCTGCACCTCGGGCTCGACCGCCTGGTCCATCAGCCCCTGAAAAGCCCGTGACACCAGATGCACCCCCTCGCGCAGGATGTTCAAGGCCACCCCGATGGCCACGGCTGCGTCCAGCCACAGCCAGCCGCTCAGGCTGACCATCACCATGCCCACGACCACGCCTGCCGACGTCCACACATCCGACACCAGGTGCTGAGCGTCGGCTTCCAGCGCAATCGAGCGGTGCTGCCGTGCAGCACGAAACAACACCCAGGCCAGCCAGCCATTCAGGGCCGAGCTGATGACCGACAGCGCCAAGCCCAGGCCAATCTGCTGCACCGGTTGCGGGTCCCACAAGCGGTGCAACGCCGCCCAGATGATGCCCAGCGCCGCCACCAGAATGAGAATGCCCTCGAAGCCGGCAGAAAAATATTCCGCCTTGTGATGGCCGTAGGGGTGCTCCTCATCAGCGGGCTGTGCCGCCAGGGTCACCATCAACAGGCCGAACATGGCGCTGGCCAGGTTGACCACGGACTCCATGGCGTCCGACAACAACCCGATGGAATCGGTCAGCCACCAGGCCAGTGTCTTGAGCGTGATCGTGACAAGCGCCACGACGGCCGACACCACCAACCAGCCCTTGGGACTCATGCTCACCGCACTGTCACGCGCGAAAACTTGCGTTTGCCCACCTGCACCACATACGTGCCGGCGTTGAGCTTGAGGCCCTTGTCCGACACCACGGCAGAATCCACCCGCACACCCCCGCCTTCGATCAACCGATTGGCTTCGCTGGTGGAGGGTGCCAGACCGGCAGTTTTTAACAGCGCCCCAATGCCCAGCGGCGCGCCCGACAGCGACACTTCGGGAATGTCATCGGGCACGCCACCACGGCTGCGGTTGATAAAGTCCTGCTCGGCGGCATCGGCTGCCGCCGCGCTGTGAAAGCGTGCGGTAATTTCCTTGGCCAGCAGCACCTTGGCGTCTTTGGGGTTGCGCCCGCCCTCGATCTCGCGACGCAGCGCCTCGATCTCGGGCATCGAGCGAAAGCTGAGCAAGGTAAACCAACGCCACATCAAGTCGTCGCTGATGGACAGCACCTTGGCAAACATGGTGTTGGCGTCCTCGGTGATGCCGATGTAGTTGTTCTTGCTTTTGGACATCTTGTCCACGCCATCCAGCCCCTCCAGCAACGGCATGGTCAAGATGCACTGAGGCTCCTGCCCATATTCCTGCTGCAAGTGACGCCCCACCAGCAGGTTGAATTTTTGGTCGGTGCCGCCGAGCTCCAGGTCGGACTTGAGTGCCACGCTGTCGTAGCCCTGCATGAGCGGATACAGAAACTCATGCACGCTGATGGACTGACCACCCTTGAAGCGCTTGTTGAAATCGTCGCGCTCCATCATGCGGGCCACGGTGTACTTGGCGGCCAGCTGGATCATGCCGCGCGCGCCCAGCGGATCACTCCACTCGCTGTTGTAGCGAATCTCGGTACGAGCCGGGTCCAGCACCAGGCTGGCCTGTTTGTAGTATGTCTGGGCGTTGGACTCGATTTGCTCGCGCGTGAGCGGCGGGCGCGTGCTGTTGCGACCCGAGGGATCCCCGATCATGGTGGTGAAGTCGCCAATCAGGAAAATCACCTGGTGCCCCAGGTCCTGCAGTTGACGCATCTTGTTGAGCACGACGGTGTGACCGATGTGGATATCCGGCGCGGTGGGGTCCAGTCCCAGCTTGATGCGCAACGGTTGTCCGCTCGCTTCCGAACGCGCGAGCTTGCGCACCCACTCGTCCTGCGGAATCAGTTCCTCGCAACCGCGCAGGCTCACGGCCAAGGCTTCCTGCACCCGATCGGTCACCGGATAAGAAGTCTGCGCCGACACTGAGGATTGATTTTGCGATGCAAGGGGTTGATTCATATAGATTTTTTGGATTTTCTAAAGGCTTGCAGGCTGGGGCATGCCCGCTATAATGCCGACTTCGCCCGCGATTTTACGTGGCGCGTCTTGCTTGTGTGCGCCGGCCGCTTGTGCTGCTGGCGTCAGGTGCCCGGTGTGTCGGGTTCATGGGAGTTGTTGTTTGCATCCGTTGTTGTCGCCATTGCTGAACACTGTGCGTGAGACGGCTGGCCATTGGGGCCAGCGGTTGGTGCAATTGCGTCGTGAGCACCCACAACGCATCGGCATGGCCGCCGCGTCTGCCATGCTGATCGCCGCCGGTGGTTCCTATGCGGTGGCAGCCCTCGGCCCGGATGCTGCAGACCTGCCGGTGCGCGAAATCGTGCAGCCGTTGTCGCTGGACCTCTCCAGCCAACCGAGCGCAGCCCACACGGCCACGCCTCTTCGCCTGTACCGCACCGATACCACCCGTTCCAGTGACAGTGCTGATGTGCTGCTGCGCCGGCTCGGTCTGGCAGACCCTGCGGCCGCCGACTTTGTTCGCACCAACCCGCAGGCCCGCAAAGCCCTGCTGGGACGCGCCGGTCGACTGGTCACGGCCGAAGCCGACGACTTGCATCGCCTCCAACAACTGACTGTTCGCTGGATTGCGCGTGACGATAGCCTGGAGTTCGAACGCCTGACCATTGCCCGCGACGGCAACGGTTTTGTGGCGCACCAAGACACCGGCAAACTGCAAGCCTCCACCCGCATGGCCAGCGGCTCGATTCAAACCTCCCTGTTCGCGGCCACCGACGACGCGCGTATCCCTGACCACGTCGCCACCCAGTTGGCGGATATTTTTGCTGGCGACATCGATTTTCACCGTGCCCTGCGCCGCGATGACCGCTTCTCCGTGGTCTACGAAAGCCTGGAAGCAGACGGCGAACCCCTGCGTGCCGGTCGTGTGCTGTCTGCCGAGTTCGTCAACAACGGCAAGACCTTCCAGGCCGTGTGGTTCCAGGAAGCCGGGGCCGCCCGTGGCGACTACTACACCATGAATGGGCAGAACCTGCGACGCGCCTACCTGGCCTCTCCCCTGGCCTTCTCGCGTGTGACCAGCGGGTTCAAGATGCGCTTTCACCCCATCTTGCAAACCTGGCGTGCCCCCCTGGGTGTGGACTATGGTGCGCCCACCGGCACGCCGGTGCGCACCGTGGGCGATGGCGTGGTGGAGACTGCCGGCTGGCAAAATGGCTTTGGCAATATGGTCGTGATCAAGCACCGCAATGGTCACTCCACCGTCTATGCCCACCTCAGCCGTATCGATGTCAAGCGGGGGCAGTCAGTGGGTCAGGGCCAGACGCTGGGCGCGGTGGGCGCCACGGGTTGGGCCACCGGACCGCACCTGCACTTCGAGTTCCGCGTCAATGGTCAGCAAAAAGACCCGATGCTGATGGCTCGCCAGAGCGAGTCCATCCCCGTGCCTGAGCACGCCCGCGCACAGTTCCTGAAGCAGGCCGCTGCCGCCCGCGTCGACTTGAGCGCAGCGGCCACCTTGCAGGTCGCCAGTATTCAGTGAGTTCCGCGGGCTGTTTCATCGGCCTGATGTCGGGCACCTCGCTCGATGGTGTGGATGGGGTTCTCGCCCGCTGCGACTCGCCCTTTGAAGTGCTGGCCCATGCCAGCGCCCCCTTCGAAGCAAGGCTTCGTGCCGAGTTACAGGCGCTGAACACGCCGGGCCCCAACGAACTGCACCGTGCTGCACTGGCCGCCAACGCGCTGGTGGAGGTCTATGCCCGGGTCGTCGCCGATTTGCTGCAACAGACCCGGATGAGCGCCCGTGAGGTGTGTGCGATTGGCGCCCATGGTCAGACTGTGCGGCACCAACCCGGGCTTCATGATGGAACCGGCTACACCTGGCAATTGAACCAGCCGGCCTTGCTGGCCGAGCGGTGCGGCATTGACGTGGTGGCGGACTTTCGCAGCCGAGACGTGGCTGCAGGCGGACAAGGCGCACCACTGGTGCCCGCATTTCATCAGCGAGTCTTTGGTCGTCCGGGTCAGCACACTGCGGTGTTGAACCTGGGCGGCATTGCCAACGTGAGTGTGCTGGGGCCAGCAGGCGAGGTGTTGGGCTTTGACTGCGGGCCCGGCAACCTGTTGATGGATCACTGGTGTTACACCCACACGGGTCAGGCCTTTGACCGGGATGGCCGCTGGGCTGCCAGTGGGCGGGTACACCCTGCGCTGCTGGCGCGTCTGATGGACGAGCCGTTTTTCAAGCAGCCGCCCCCCAAAAGCACAGGCCGTGATTTGTTCAACCCAGGCTGGCTGAACGAACGTTTGGGGGCATTCACCGAGTTGCCGCCGGCCGACATCCAGGCCACCCTCACTGCCTTCACGGCGCAGTCAAGCCTGCAGGCGTTGCGGGCACACGGGCCGATGTGCCAGCGACTCATCGTGTGTGGGGGGGGGGCTCTCAACCTGCATCTGATGGAACAGCTGCGCTCGGGGCTGGTGGGTTGTGAGGTGCTGGAGTCCGGGGCCGCGGGCCTGCCACCTTTGCAGGTGGAGGCGGCTGCCTTTGCCTGGCTGGCGCAGCAGACCGTGAACCGTCAACCCGGCAATTGGCCTGCTGTGACAGGCGCCCGAGGTGCCCGGGTACTGGGAGCTATCTACCCGGCCTGATGGAAGTCATCGGGTTGCCAGGGGTTCAATGAAGAGGTCACGCGTGTGGCTCCCTCTGTACACAAGGGAACTGGCAGCCTAGCCCCGCGTGTGAATCAAACCGAGAACGAGGAGCCACACCCGCAGGTGGTGGTGGCGTTGGGGTTCTTGATGACAAACTGCGCGCCTTGCAAATCTTCCTTGTAGTCGATTTCAGCGCCCACCAGGTACTGGTAGCTCATGGCGTCGATCAGGAGGGACACGCCATGCTTGGTCATGGTGGTGTCGTCGTCGTTGACGACTTCATCAAAAGTGAACCCGTACTGAAACCCGGAACAACCGCCGCCTTGCACGAACACGCGCAATTTGAGATCGGGGTTGCCCTCCTCGGCGATCAGGTCAGCCACCTTGGCTGCCGCGCTGTCGGTGAAGACGATCGGTTCGGGCATTTCGGTGGGCAGGGTTTCGGCAACAGCGCTCATGGCAACATCCTCTGAGTAGGCCAGAATAGTAACGTAATTTTCTCAACAATACCAACCGCAGGGGTATCGCCGAAAAACAAAAGCCGCCGGGAGAACCACGGCGGCTTGCCTGAAGGCCCAGGGCTGGGAGGGCTTGCCCCACCAGACCCCAAGGCCTCGGGATCAGCGCTTGCTGAACTGCTTGCGACGGCGAGCAGAGTGCAAACCGACCTTTTTACGCTCGACCTCACGGGCGTCACGGGTGACGAACCCAGCGGCCGACAGAGCGGGCTTGAGGCTCGCGTCGTAGTCGATCAGCGCTCGGGTGATACCGTGGCGCACGGCGCCGGCCTGGCCGGATTCACCACCGCCATGCACATTGACCTGCACGTCGAAGGTCTCGGCGTGGTTGGTCAGCAGCAGGGGTTGGCGAGCGATCATGATGGAGGTCTGACGGCCAAAGAAAGCCGAGATGTCCTTGCCATTGACCGTGATCTTGCCGGAGCCTTTTTTCAGAAACACGCGGGCGACGCTGGATTTGCGACGGCCGGTGCCATTGTTCCATTCACCAATCATG
>JACCEE011213309.1_pt1 | contig 23152 bp, 20 predicted proteins | sample 7449931 | NCBI WGS metagenome assembly JACCEE01 (sample SAMN15323457, study PRJNA562643) | freshwater metagenome | isolation source: river surface water | place: USA:Blue River Watershed | collected 2017-08-19 | reverse complement strand
TTGGAAAAAACGAATGTCAATATTTCAATTCCAGGAGTTACCGACGCTTGGTTCATTGCTCGTGGAGAAGTTATTAAATTTGATGGATTTTTAAAAGTTTATATTGAATCAACCGATGACGATGTCGACGATTCAGCCGATGTTGTAATTCCGCCAATAAAAAAAGGTGATATACTTAAAGAACAAAGTATTTCAGCAACCGAACGTTTCTCTCAACATCCGCCTCGATACTCTGAAGCAAGTTTGGTAAAAACGCTCGAGGAATTAGGCATCGGACGTCCATCAACCTATGCACCAACAATTTCAACGATTCAAAAACGCGGATATGTCTTAAAAGAAGATCGTCAAGGCGAAAAACGCTCTTATACAGTGCTCGATCTTGAAAAAAATGCAATAAAAGAAACGAGCAAAACAGAAATATCAGGTCAGGAGAAAGGGAAATTGTTCCCTGCCGATATCGGAATGGTTGTAAACGATTTTCTCGTAAAGCATTTTAGCGAAATCCTTGATTTTCATTTTACTGCAAACGTCGAAAAAGATTTCGATGAAATAGCGTCAGGCAAAATTAATTGGACAAAGATGTTATCGAATTTCTATAACTCGTTTCATCCTATTGTCGAAAAAACATCAGAAACATCAGAAAAAAATTCGGGAGAAAGAATATTAGGATTACATCCCAAAACCGGACATGAAATTTCAGTTCGTATTGGTCGATTTGGTCCAATGATTCAGGTTAAAAACCTAAAAAATCCAGAAGAAAAACCAACGTATGCTAGTATTCCGAAAGGAACATTAATCGAAACCATAACTCTTGAAATGGCTCTTCATACGCTTGACATTTCAAATGAAGGAAAAATTCTTGGAACCGACCCTGTAACAGGAAAAGAAATTTCAGTAAGAAATGGTCGATTTGGTCCATTCGTACAACTTGGTTCTTCATCAGAAACCGACAAACCTCAATATGCAAGTCTTGCAAAAGGGCAAAACCCGGAAACAATAACCTTGACCCAAGCATTAGAATTATTCAAACTACCTCGGGTTGTTGGCGAATATGAAGGAAAACCGGTATCGGCAAATATCGGCCGTTTTGGTCCGTATTTATCTCACAATTCAACCTTTACCCCATTAAAGAAAACAGACGATCCATACTCTGTAACTATTGAACGAGCAATCGAACTGATTGAAGAAAAAAAGATTAAGGATTTAGAAAAAACAATTAAAACCTTTGACGAAGATAAAAACATTAAAGTTGTTTTAGATCGATGGAAAAATCCAAGTGTCTATTACAAAAAGAAATACTTCAAAATTCCCAAAGGGAAAAATCCGGCCGATTTGACATTACAAGACTGTTTGGAAATTGCTGGCGCTGATTCTTCTAAGAAAAAAACAACAAAAGCATCTAAAAAATAAACAGCATGGAACTTGAATTTTATTTCGAACCAATCGATAAATCAAACTATCCTTTTATAAAAGGACAAAATTCAATTGCTGAAAAAATAACAATCTTCAACTCAGATGTCTATTCGAAAATAGAATCATTCAACATCGCGCTTATCGGACTTCAAGACGATAGAAATTCGTCTAATAAAGGTACATCAAAAGCTGCGCCCCTTATCAGAAAACATCTCTATTCCCTATTTCTTCACAATGGGAATACATCTATTTTAGATTTAGGAAATTTAAAAAACGGGAAAACAGTCGATGATACATATCGCGCATTACAAGATGTTGTCATTTACTTGCAAACTAAAAATATCATTCCAATAATTTTTGGAGCATCTCAAGATATGATGTTCCCCATCTCCAAAACATTAAAAGAATTACTCGCCGATTTTTCCATTTCAACAATCGATAGTCGATTAGATTCTGGTAATATTGATGAACTTCACAATCAATCTGTTGTTAAATTTATTGAAAATGAAGTAATTCCAGATTCTTATTGCACAATTGGCACTCAAAACTACCTGATTCCTCAAAACGAACTTACATTTTTCGAAGAAAGAGCATTTAAAACATTTCGACTAGGCAAAATCAGAGAAGACATAAAAAAAAGTGAACCTGTTTTAAGAAATGCACACTTTACAACATTTGACATAAGTGCAGTTCGTCAATGCGATGCTCCGGGAAACAGACAATTTTCTCCAAATGGATTAACATCGGAAGAAATATGTCAATTGGCAAAATATTCAGGAATATCAGAAAAAACATGCTGTTATTTTTTATGTGAATGCAATCCCGAAATCGATTTCAATGAACAAACCTCGGTTTTATCTGCACATATTTTATGGCATATAATAGATAGTATTTCCAACAGAAAAGGAGATTATCCTCATGAGTCAATCGATGAACTCAATAAATATATGGTTAACACAGAGGAATTTGGCAGTTTCTTCGTATTCTACAAAAGCCTCAAAACCGACAGATGGTGGATTGAAATAATCAACGAAGCAGAAAACACAACCAAGTTAACACCATGCAATTACGACGATTATTTAAACGCTTGTCAGAACGTCATTCCTGATATCTACTTACAGGAAAGAGATCGACAAATCAAGAAAAAAACAAAAATAATTGAGACTTATTAACGTTTTGCTGTTTATAAGTTTGGTGTTTTAAAAATTATTTAGTTATTTTACGCATCAATTTTGATAGTATCATCCAAAGTGGACAAAGCGATTAAGAAATATTTGCTCCTAATTTTTATCAGCATCTTATTCCAAATTAAACTATTTGGTCAACAAGATCCTCGTAGTACACTTTATATGTACAATCAATCTTCTTTCAACGCAGGAGTTGTAGGTAGCCGTCCCCAAGGAGATGCATTGCTCGATTTTCGAATTCCACTTGCCGGATATAAAGACAATTCAGGACAAAAAATAGGCACAAATACATGGTATTGTGTGAATATGCCAATAAGTAAAATCAAAAGTGGTATTGGACTTGCAATACTTACCGAAAAAAACGGCATTTTTGAACAAACAACTAAATATACATTACAATACGCATATCAACTTTCCTTAGGAGAAGGAACATTAGGTATAGGTATTAATGGGAATATTCACCAATTAAAATTTGACTTTACAGGTGCTACCTATCCTGACGGACTTTCAGGAACCGGAGGTGGAACAGATGAATTAATAAGTAAACTTGATAAAAAATCATTCTCATCGCTTGGCTGTGGTGCAGGTTTTTATTATAAAAACAATGATTTATACTTAGGTATCTCATCTCCCGATTTATTAAGTTCTAAATTATCATATGAAGGCGGAGATCTAAAATATTTCACCCCGCATGTATACTTTTTTGCAGGATACACGTACAACCCAGCAAATCCACTATTTGCAATTTTACCATCAATACAATATAAAGGTTCTTTTAAAAACATGACAATTACACCACAATTAAATCTGAATACAATTGTGGAATACAATCGATTCATTAACATTGGATTAGCATACACTACCGGAAATGACATTTCAGTTATTGGAGGAGTTAATTTTAAAAATGGTTCAAAGTTTGATGGATTTCGAGTTCTTGGATCGTGCGACATAATAACCTCAAAATTAAGAAGTTATTCAAATTTCAACTGTGAACTAACAATAGGTTATTCATTTAACTTAAAAGTTGAAAAAGCTGTTAAAACATACAAGAGCGTAAGATTTTTATAACTGATTGTTTTGTGAATTAGAAAAATTACTATATTGCTGACCTTAAATCTAAAATGATGAAAAAGATGAAGAATGTGTTGATTTTTAGTGCTATCTTACTGATTTTCAGTAGTTGTTCTAATACTGGTGACGGTGAATTAACAGGTGTTTTGGATAGGCCTGTTTGGGAAAATTCCGTTCCTTTCGGAATGTTATACATCCCAATGGGTAGTTTCAGTATGGGTCCGAGTGATCAAGATGTATCTTGGGCTATGACTGCACAAAACAAAACCGTATCATTACAAGCCTTTTGGATGGACGAAACAGAAGTTACTAATAATGAGTACAGACAATTCGTTTATTGGGTACGAGATTCACTAGCATATCGCAAATTAGGTGAAGCTAATGAAAAATATCTCATTAGCCAAGATGAATTTGGAGAAGAAATTGAGCCTCCATTTATAAATTGGAATGAGCCTATTAATTGGAATGGTGATGAAGAACGAGAAGCTCTGCAAGATATGTTTCTTTCAGAAAACGAACGTTTTTTCCGTAGAAAAGAAATAGATACACGTAAATTAAATTACGAATATTTCTGGATTGATTTAAAACAAGCAGCACAAAAACATCAATTTGAAAATCAAGAACGTCGTGCTTATAATTACAAAACAGGTAAATATGATGGTGAAATCATCAAAGAAAACGGTGAAAAAGAAGCAATAAAAGATCGTTCATCATATATAATGAAAGACGTTTTAAATATTTATCCTGACACTCTTTGTTGGATAAGCGACTTTACTTATTCATATAATGAACCAATGGCGACAATGTATTTTTGGCATCCAGCATACGACAACTATCCAACAGTTGGTGTTAACTGGAAACAAGCGAATGCATTTAGTATTTGGAGAACACAATTGAAAAATGGATATCTAAGAACACAAGGTCAGGTGTTTGTTCATGACTATCGTTTACCAACAGAAACAGAATGGGAATACGCATCACGTGGTGGTCTTAATCACTCAATGTATCCTTGGGGAGGTTATTATACAAGAAATTACTTAGGTTGTTTTATAGCAAACTTTAAACCAATGCGTGGTAACTATACAGATGACGGAGGTATTCATACCGTTATTGTAGCGCATTATGAACCAAATGAATGGGGGTTATATGATATGGCTGGTAATGTTTCTGAATGGACAATCAGTGCATTTGATGAGTCAGCCTATAGTTATGTACACGATATTAACTCAGATTATAAATTCAATGCAGTTGAAGATGACGCTCCTGCATTAAAACGAAAAGTAATTCGTGGAGGATCATGGAAAGATGTTGCATATTTCTTACAATGTGGCTCTAGAACTTATGAATACCAAGATACTGCAAAATCATACATCGGGTTCCGCTGTGTTCGCACATACGAAGGACGTAGATTTGGAGCTGATCAAGTAGCAGGCGATTCAAAAATTTATTAATCATCGTAATCAATTAAATTAATCAAATAAGTTAAATAACTAAAAAACGGATAAATTATGAGTATTTCAGAATTAGTAGAAAGCGAAGGATACAAAAAGTTCATGGGTAAACTTTATGGCTTTGGTGCTGCAGTCGTACTTGTTGGTGCATTATTCAAAATCCAACACTATCCAGGCGCTAGTCTCATGCTTGTTGTCGGTCTATTAACAGAAGCATTGATTTTCTTTTTCTCTGCATTTGAACCACTTCACGAAGAAATTGACTGGACCTTAGTTTATCCAGAATTAGCAGGACTTGATGAAATTGAAGAAAATGTTAAAGTTTCTAAAACAGAATCAGTAGCAAAAGGAAAAACCGCTATTGAAAGATTTGATGAACTTTTAGAAAAATCAGGTGGTGACAATTTATTTGAAAAATTAGGTGTTAGTTTAGGCGCATTAAATAATACAGCAAAAAACCTTACTGATATCTCAGATGCAACAGTAGCTACAGATAATTATGCAAAAAGCATGAATGCTGCTGCAGGTTCAGTAGGTAATTTAATTAATACTTATGAAAAATCAGCTGAGTCAATTAATGGTGCTACTTCTAAAATAGCAAACTCAATTTCAACATCTGGAGAAAGTTATCAAACTTTAATATCTGGTTTAAATTCAAGTTTTGAATCTATTGGAAAAAATGCAACAGAACAATCAAAACAACAAGAGTTGTTAGCTAAAAATCTTTCTGCATTGAATTCAGTTTACGAAATGCAACTTAAAAATTCAGATAGCAATCTTCAAGCTACAGAACACATTACAAGTGGCATTAATAAAATCATGCAAGATCTTAAAGACACTGCAAGTGATGTAGCTCAATACAAAGATGAAATTTCTAAGTTAAGCAAAAATTTAGCTGCATTAAATACTGTTTACGGCAACATGTTGTCTGCAATGAATGTAAAATAATAATTTAATTTTAGAGTTACTAATTTTATAAATTAAGACTAACATGGGTCACGGAAAAGAAACGCCAAGGCAGAAGATGATCGGGTTAATGTACCTGTTCTTAACTTGTATGCTTGCTTTGAACGTATCAAAAGATATCTTAAATGCATTCATCATAGTAAATAATGGTTTGAACGAAACAACAAAAGGTTTCAGTGAAAAAACATCAATCCTTTATGATGCATTATTTAAAGCTGCTACTGAAAATAAAGCAAAAGCAGGTCCTTGGAATGATAAAGCAACTGAAGTTAAAAGAAGAACTGACAGAATAATTGATAGTTTACAAATGTGTAAAGATACAATTATTCATACTGCAGATGGATTGAATGGAAAGAATCTTGACTTAAAAGCAGATTCAATTTCATCTAAAGATAATACAGACTATCCTGCTCAAATTATGATTTTAGGGGGATTAGGGAAAAAAATGAAAACTTCTATTGAGAAATATAGAGAGTATTTATTAAAAATAGCTGATAAAGATTCTGGTTTAATTAAGTCAATTAATAAGAACCTAGAAACTGCTGATCCTCCACTCGATAAAGAAGGTGTTAAACACACATGGGAATCAGAACACTTTGAGCACTTACCATTGATTGCTGTTGTAACAATCATTACCCAATTACAAGCAGCAGTAAGAAATACTGAATCAGACGTAATTGCATACTTATTGAGTCAAGTTGATGCAGGTTCATTCAAATTTAACAAATTGCAATCTACTGTAATTCCAAACTCGACTTACATTATGCAAGGTGGTGAATATAAAGCTCAAATTTTCTTAGCGGCATCTGACTCTACTCAAGAGCCTAAAATTTTTATTGGTGAGTACGATTCACTTGGACCAAACAATCTTAAAATGCGTCCGGGAGCAGTTCAAGTTCCAATGGATCCCAAAACGAAAATGTGTACATATTCTGTAAAAGGTGGTGGTGTAGGAGAAAGAAAATACAAAGGTGTTATTTATATTAAGAGCCCTACTGGTACTGAATTAGCATATTCATTTAAACAAAGCTACCAAGTTGCAGCTTCTGCGCTTGTAGTATCACCAACCAAGATGAATGTATTTTATATTGGTGTTGACAATCCTGTTGAAATTTCAGTTCCAGGTATCCCATCAAATAAATTAGCAGCAGGTATTTCACAAGGTTCAATTGTTCCTGATGGTAAAGGTGGTTATAATGTAAAAGTTAACAATCCTGGTACAGTAACAATTAATGTTTCTGCAAAACTAGATGGTGGAACTAAACCTATGGGTTCAAAAGAATTTCGTGTTAAAAAAGTTCCAAATCCGGTTGCTCAAGTTGCAGGTAAAAAAGGAGGTCCAATTCCGAGCGGTTTACTTATGGCAGCAAGAAGAGTTGATGCTGTAATGGAAAACTTTGACTTTGCATTAACATTCAATATCACAGGATTCAATATCTCGACAAAAGATAGAAGCGGATTTACAATTGACAAATCATCAACCAGTGCTGCAATCACATCAGAACAACGTCAGTTATTGGAAGGTGTTAAACGTGGACAAAAACTTTATTTTGAGGATATTAAAGCAGTGGGACCTGATAGAACAACACGTGATTTAGGTACATTGATGTTTAAAGTTGAATAATAAACGATAGAACTAAATTTATTTTTATGAAAAAACTTCTTTTATTCATCTTTGTGCTAGGTACCACCATGGGTATGAATGCGCAAGTAAATGATGGAGTATATGAAAAAGAACATGTACCCAGCAGAAAACCTGTACCATATCCATTTCTTCGCGAAGCGGATGTTATGTTGTCAAAAAAGATTGTTCGTACTCTACCTTTACGTGAAAAACTTAATCATCCTCTTTATTATCCAACAGAACAAATGGGTACCAGAATGAGTTTGACAAATTTAATTATGTATGGTGTATCAAATGAAGGTTTAACTGCATATGATGCAATGGTAGATGATAAATTTACTGTTCCATTAACTAAAGCTCAAATTAATCAAAATTTTGGTGCTGGAATGGATACCGTAACTATATTAAATGAACAAACTGGTATCGAGGAAAAAACTCCTATTGAAAGACCTGCTGTACTTTCAGAAGTTAAACGTTACTTAATGAAAGAAGAATGGTTCTTTGACAGACAACGTTCAGTTCTTGAAGTTCGTATTATTGGTTTAACTGGTATTCGCGAATTTTATAGAAAAGAAGATGTTGAAAAAGAAGAAGTTTTATTGAAAAAGGTTTTTATGGTATATTTCCCAGAAGCCAGAAGATTATTCGCTAATCACGAAGTATTCAATGAAAAAAATGATGCCGAAAGAAGAACGTTTGATGATATTTTCTTTAAACGTAAATTCAGTAGCTTTGTAACTCAGGAATCGAATGTATATGATGATAGAGGTATAAATGAATACAAAGTTGGTCTTCAGGCTCTTCTCGAAGCTGAAAATGTAAAATATTGGATATTTAATTTTGAACATGATCTTTGGGAATTCTAATAATTCCCTTAACATAAAAAAACCTTGGATAACACCAAGGTTTTTTTTTTATAAAAACACAAAAATGAAAAATAATTATTGTATAATAATGGCAGGTGGCGTAGGAAGCCGTTTTTGGCCATTGAGTAAAACAGATTGTCCAAAACAATTTCTAGATATATTGGGTATTGGGAAAACGTTTCTTCAACTAACGTTTGAACGTCTTAACAAAATATGTCCCAAAGAAAATTTTTATATAGTTACAAATAAAATATATAAAAATCTGGTAAAAGAACAATTACCTTTTCTGAATGATGAACAAATACTACTCGAACCCAAAAGACGGAATACTGCACCATGTATAGCATTTGCAAATTATTCTATTAAGAAAAGAACAAATAATGCAAATATCATTGTATGTCCATCTGATCATCTTATTTTGAAAGAAGATGAATTTTTGAAAGTGATATCAGACGGTATTAATTTTGCTTCAAAAGATGATTGTTTATTAACTTTAGGTATAAAACCAAGTAGACCAGATACGGGTTATGGTTATATTCAAATAGACAATGAAATTTTTACAGAACAAATAAATAAAGTAAAAACTTTTACCGAAAAACCAAATCTTGAACTTGCCAAGTTCTTTTATGAAAGTGGCGAATTTTTCTGGAATTCGGGCATTTTTATTTGGACTTTAAATTCTATAGAAATAGCATTTAAAAAATATTTGCCTGAAGTAAGTCATTTATTTAATGAAAGGCTAAAATATGAAACCGAAGATGAATTTATTGAAAAAACTTATTCAGAATGTCCAAATATATCAATTGATTATGGTGTAATGGAAAAAGCAAATAATGTCTATGTATATAAATCAGATTTTGGCTGGTCTGATTTAGGAACATGGGGATCATTATACGAAAACACAACCAAAGACAATAATGGAAACTCTGTAATCGGGAAAGATATTTTATTATATGAAACGAGTAATTGTATGATAAACATACCTGGTGAAAAAATAGTTGTTGCGCAAGGTTTAGAGGGATATATTATTGTTGATTCTGGTGAAAGTTTACTAATATGCAAAAAAGATCAAGAACAAAGAATCCGTCAATTTGTAACGGATATTCAACTCAAAAAAGGCGATAAATATGTTTAAAAAAATCATTCTATTATTCTTTTTTACATTCTTATTCAGATTATTATGTATTTCTCAAATAAACTATTTGAAAAATGATTCTAATAATTATTTTAAATGTACTTATGCAAATGAGACACCTGATTCAGTAAAAAATGTAATAATAGAAGTGACTAAACATCTATCGAAATATATTAAAACCGAAGTTGCAATAAATGTAAGGATTGAATGGACAGAAATGGGGACAATAATACAAGCCTCATGTGGTCCTCAAAAATACTTAAAAATACCATTTAAATTAAATAACAATAACCCCTTGTTTCCGATTGCATTAGCAGAAAAACTACTCGGGAATGAGCTAAATTCTTGGAATGAACCAGATGTTCTTTTGAAAATCAACAAAAACATTCCATGGTACTTAAAAACTGATGGGAAAACACCTAAAAACAAATGTGATTTATATACAATTTTACTTCATGAATTTATTCATGGTATAGGATTACAAAGTAACCTTACGGTCAGTGAAAACATGGGTTATATAAATGGAACAGAAATCCCTTACTTTTTTGATTCTTTTTTGGTTGATTTTAAAGGGAATCACATCTGCGATAACACAATTTATGAAAGTCCATCCAATAAACTTTATAGGGCTTTAACAAACGATTCTTTATATTTTTATGGTCCTTTCAGCAAATCTTATTCGAATAATAATAAGATAAAAATGTATGCTCCAGAAGAATTTAATTTTGGATCATCAATTTATCATTTAGATTATAAAACCTACCCCAAAGGAACCCCGAACTCTTTGCTAAATTATGGTAAAGATCTTGGAGAGTCAATCCATTCAATTGGTAACATTGGTAAAGGATTACTTGCAGATTTAGGATGGTCGGACTTTGTGATTTCAATAAGTAAAATCAAAGACAATGAAGATATAACTTACAGTCCAACAATTCTTTGCTACTTAGATTCAATATGTAATCCGCAAAACTTAAAACTGCACTATTCTCTTGATAACTTTATGAATGAAAAAACAATTTCATTTACAAAATGTGATACCGAGAGCTATTACAGAGCAACAATTCCTGCATCGGACTTTGAGAGAACTATCAGTTATTTTGTAAGTACTACCGATACGTCAAACAAAAACCAGTTTTATTGCCCGTTTGGAGCACCACAAACGTTCTATTCTTTTAAAACCGGCAAAGATACCATTAAACCGACAATCGCCTTTAATAAGCTTGAATCATTGACTGAAGATGAAGATACAATTGTTTTTTCAGCATCGGTAACAGATAATCTGGGCATAGATAGTGTTTGGTTAACATATTTAATTAATACAAGTGATACAAGCAAAGCAAAAACATTGATTTTTAATAAAACGACGTTTAATAACTATGTTTGTAAATTAGCAATTAAAGATTTGTTAAAGGAAAACCAAAATTTCTTTTATAAAATCTCTGCAAAAGATTCATCTCAGAATAATAACATAAACAATACAAATGGAATCGATTATTTAGATTATTTTCAACTTGTTGTTGGTCCACCCAAAGTTACAACAGAATCTTTTATCGAAGATTTTGAATCAGATATTTCTAAAAACAGATTTGTTTTAAACGGATTTTATATCAATAAAGATGTAAACCTCAATTCAAAATCGTTACAAACTGCACATCCGTATCCTACAGCTCAAATTTCGGGAAAAACGATTGAGCTCACAGCAATGATAAAAAATCCGATTGAAATTAGAACAACAGATGCATATCTTGATTTTGATGAAATTGTTCTTTTAGAACCAGGTGAACCTCAAACAAAATATGGAGATTACGAATTTTGGGATTATGTGATAATTGAAGGCTCGAAAGACAAAATAAATTGGTATGCTTTTGAACAAAAAGGCTATAAAACAGAAGAAAATGAAGATTGGTTAGCACGATTTTATAGCTCAGAATTTGAAGATAATGGAAGAATGAGTTCAAATGCAAATGCAAGCAATGATCTGTATAAACATCACAAGATTAATCTCTTAGGCAACAAATTTTTACGTAAAGGAGATGTCGTTTATATACGATTCAGAGTATTTTCTGACGCATTTGTTAACGGTTGGGGTTGGACTATTGATAATATCAATATACAAGGAACTCCAACATACTCAAATTACTCAAACAACAACTTTAATATAAAGGTAAGTCAATCAAACACTAACAATTCTATTAATATATATTCAACAAATAAAATAAAGAATATCAAACTACTTTCTATACTTGGCAAAGTAATAGAAAACATAGCAGTAGATAATACTTATGATTTCAATATTAATCTTAAAAACATGAAAGGCGTATACTTTTTAAGTATAACATTTGATGATAATAGGATCTATAATCAAAAAATCATTCTTATTCATTAAATGGTGTAAAATAATGAATCCCAGTCTCGTAAACGGTGTCACTCGCAATTAATGTATAATTAACGGTCATTTTGCCATCAAACGTATAATTTCCTTTGCCGCTAACTTTATACGTTATACCACTCTTATCAATCCAAGTTTGTTCTTCAATTTCAATGCTTCTGGCTGAATCTTTTTTAATGGTGTAATAAATAGGTTGTCCTTCAGGCGAAAAATTCCAAAAATTAGTATTTGCAATAGTATTTGATTTTGATGTAGCAACAAAAGTTGTTTTATAGGTATCTTGATTTATGGGTTCATAACACATATAAGAACCAGTAAATACGGATAAAAATGGTTGTTTGTAAATCGTAACGATACATGTTTTATAATTTTCAGAAGGTTTTATTTCACTATTATCAGCAATTTTAAAAATCAACGTTATTTTTTGATTTTCGTAAAAATGAGATGGTTTTAAAACAAGCTTAAAACTACTGTAAACCGAATCTTTTTTAATAATAGAAGTATCTGAGATCAAAAAGTAATTATTACCGTTTACAGCTTTTTGTAAACTTTCTTCATAAATATAAATCTGTTTATCTGAATTTTCGACTTTTGAATCAATTTGAATAGGAATTGAAATCGTGAAATCTGCATTTTGAGTAAAAGGTATATTTATCGATATATTTGATTGAGAAAATGACACTAAAGATTTCCCATCATAAAATTTATCATCTTTTTTACAACTCCATAAAAAAGTAAATAAAAGTAAAAAGGTATAAACAATTTTATTGCTCATGAAATATGTATAAAATTAATATCCTTGATTTTGAATAATATTACGATTAGAATTTACTTCACTTGCCGGAATGGGGAAAGCCCACATATAATTTGGATACGACAATGAAGAAGACGATGAGTTTCCGTCTTTTCTGGTGAATGATTCTTTATTTCGTTTCAGCTCAAAATAACGCATTCCTTCAAATGGGAACTCTTTTCTTTTTTCTTGAAGAATTAAACTAATAAGTTCTTCATCTTCAACTTTTAAAGGAATAGATTTCGGATTTACTCTTTTTCTTATCGTATCAAGTAATGATCGTGAAATATTCTGAATCAGAACCTTAACCGAAGGATTAGATAAACTTAAACGGGTTAATGCTTCAGCACGAATAAAATACATTTCAGAATAACGAATTACCGGAATATTATCAATTCCCAACACATTCATTCTTCCCGGATATTTCAAGTAATAAATATCTTTACCTTTTCTAAAAAAAGATTTTCTAATATCATTATCATCATATAAAGTATACAAATCGTTAGACGTAACAAGATCTCCATATCCTTCTTTTGACAACATATACCCAATTGAATTCGTTCCGCAATTATCGGTTAATGACATTGGAATCGAAAAAATTGACTCCGAAGAATACTCGTCAGACCATTCTTCAATATATTCCTGATTAGGAACTAACGAATATCGAGCCGATGCCATAACTAAATTTGAATAAACCTTCGCATTTATCCAATCATCAATAGAAAGATACACTCGAGCAAGCAATGCCTTAACTGCTAAAGATGAAAATGTATAGGGTGTTGCAGATGTGTTACTTAATAAGGTATCTGCAGATAACAAATTTGAGATTATCAAGGTATAAACCTGATTTACAGAATTTCTGTGGGGAAATTGAATACTATCATTTGATGTTTTTTCGGTAACAATAGGAATACCAATATGCGCACCAACACCATTAGCATTATCAACACCTGTAGAAACACTATACGTTTGTGCAAAAATTCTTACAAGATCAAAATAAACCAAGGAACGTAATGCAAGAGCTTCACCCAATATTTGTTTCTTTTCAGCATCAGTACCTGTCGATATGGAATTTATTGCATTAATTACATTATTGGTTCGAGCAATAATCTTATACCCAATCTCCCAAAGACCTTGTAATTCAGATTCATATTTTGTAACAGAATGATTATAAAACGATAAAAAATTCGTATTATTTGTTGTCGATAACTTTGCATTATCGGAAAAAGCTTCGGTTAAACAATAAAAATTTCGTCCGTAATAACGATAATCCTGTAAACCATCATAGCAACCGGCCAATGCTGATTTTATAGCAGGAATAGAATTATAAGCATTCTGTTCGTCAGAATAATATGAGGGAGATCTGTCTAAAAAATCTTTTGTACACGAATTGAGAAGAAAATACAAAGGGGAAAAAAGAAGAAAGACGTATTTATTCATAATTAATATGGCTTTTTAAAGGTAGTATTTTCCCATTTTGTAAAAACATGCATTGCATCATCTCTCATTATCGGGATAAATGAAATTTTTCGAGCTTCAATTGGCAGATCTAATTCTTTATAAATAATTTCATCATCAAAGCCAATATTATGTGCATCAGTTTTGGTTGCAGCATAATAAACCTTAGGAATTCGAGCCCAATAAATAGCACTTAAACACATTGGACAAGGTTCACAACTCGTAAATAAAATACAAGACGAAAGATCGAATGTTTGTAAATATTTTGATGCTTGACGAATTGCATTTATTTCTGCGTGTGCAGTAGGATCATTTGTTAAAGTAACTGTATTCCCACATTTTGCTATTATTTTGTTTTCAAATGTAATAACAGCACCAAAAGGACCTCCATTTATGTCAATATTATCTGATGCCATATTTATGGCCTCTTGCATAAAAGACTGTATGTCGGACATATTCAAATTTTTATTTTGTATATAAACTCAATGTAACTGTTTCCCCTTCCTGCACGTGTACCGATGCAGAGCCGGTTCGTAAAGTCAATTTATCATAATAAGTAGCGTAAATATCCAAATAACATTCGTCATTTCGTACAAATTCGACATGTCCAATATCATCAGTAATCAATGTTTCATCAACAGCGCCTTGTTTTACAAATTGAGAATTAACAAAAAACCGAACAGATGCACCTTTTACATAATAGCCAGATTGATCATATACCGTCAACAATACTCTTCCGGGATGTTTTTCCTTTACACAACCTGTCGACATCATCAAATATACTGACAAACAAATCATTACAAACCAATTTGATTTGCTTGCGAACAATTTTCTATACAACATGATTTTTAAATTTTTTAAAATACTAAGATAGAATATTTTTTAGTTACTTTGCAATAGTATTTTATAAACTAAGATTCTTGTATCATGCGTATATACTTAACTGTGCTGTTTGTTTCCCTTTTATCGGTATTAGGCTATGCCGGTAAAAACAAAACACAAGAAAAAGATACATACGTTCTTATAAAAACAAGCTACGGGAATATTAAACTAAAACTATATAACGAAACACCTCTTCATAAGGCAAATTTCATAAAATTAGTTGAATCAAAATATTACGACAGTTTGCTATTTCATCGTGTTATTAAAAATTTTATGATTCAAGCCGGCGACCCAGATTCAAAGAATGCTCAAAAGAATCAACAATTGGGAATGGGCGGTCCCGATTATACCATTCCGGCAGAAATCAATCCCAAATTTATCCATAAAAAAGGTGCACTAGCTGCTGCACGCTTAAGCGACGAAATCAATCCATCGAAAGCATCTTCAGGCAGTCAATTTTATATAATAATAGGTAGCCCGGTCAATGATGAAACATTAAATCAAAATGAACATCAAATAACTGAAATTAAAAAGACCGAATTAATTGACAAATACCTACAAAAACCCGAGAATGCGTCAATTATTCCAACGCTTAACGAATATAAAGAGAAAGGTAATAAAGATGGTTTTGAGAGTTTGGTAGCAAAAATATATTCCGATTTAGACTCAAGTTTTAAAAAAATCGATACGGTTTTCTACACAACTCAACAACGTGAAGAATATTTATTACACGGAGGTTCACCTCATCTCGATAACGAATACACCATTTTTGGTGAAGTTGTCGAAGGTTTCGATGTTATAGACAAAATAGCCATTGTAGAAACCAACGACGATGACAGACCCAAAGAAGATATCAGAATGACAATTACTATAATAAATAAATAACATGCTCGACAAAGTAACTCTTATAAGCGAAGAAGTTAATTCTTTTGAAATCACCAATAAAGAATTGCTTGAAGAATTCAGATTACAATTTTTATCAAAAAAAGGTAAAATAAGTTTACTTTTTGAAGATTTTAAAAATGTTCCGGGGGATCAAAAAAAAGAATTCGGACAAAAATTAAATATTCTAAAAAACAGTGCTCAAACAAAATTCAATGAAGCACAAGCAGCATTAGAATCATCAGACAATGATTCCGTTTCGCTCGATTTTTCACTACCAAGCGATATCTTGCCTTTAGGAGCACAACATCCTCTTTCTATTGTAAGAAATAGAATAATCGAGATATTTAACAGAATCGGGTTTACCGTATCGGAAGGTCCAGAAATAGAAGATGACTGGCACGTATTTTCAGCACTAAACTTCCCTGCAAATCACCCTGCACGTGACATGCAAGACACGTTTTTCATCGAAAAAGATCCAGATATTTTACTTCGTACCCATACCTCTTCGGTACAAATCAGAGTTATGGAAAACCAAAAACCACCTATCAGATCATTGTTCCCTGGTCGAGTATTCAGAAATGAAGCAATATCTGCACGTGCTCATTGCATTTTCCATCAAGTTGAGGGCTTATATGTTGACAAAAATGTATCGTTTGCTGATTTAAAACAAACACTCCTCTACTTTGCAAAAGAAATGTTTGGCAAAGACACCAAAATCCGTTTAAGACCATCATATTTCCCATTTACCGAACCATCGGCAGAAATGGACATTTCATGTTCAATCTGTGGAGGTAAAGGATGTAATATTTGCAAATATTCCGGATGGGTTGAAATATTGGGATGCGGAATGGTCGATCCTAACGTTTTAGATGCTTGCGGCATAGACAGTAAAGAATATTCAGGATTCGCATTTGGAATGGGAATTGAAAGAACAACAATGCTAAAATATCAAATCAATGATATTCGTTTGTTCTTTGAAAATGATGTTCGCTTTATCAAACAATTTTCATCAGAAATTTAATATTAAGTAAGCCAATCGTTGACATGAGAATGAAAATCAGAATTTATAGTCTTTTGATTTTAATTGGATTGTTGATAACACGCAGCAGTATCGCTCAAAATATTAACATTTGCATTTTCAGCGATATCAGAATACAATCCTTTTCTTTTATCGTTGTAAATGGCAAATATGATATTGTTTCGGGGAATAAAGAACAAGCCCATTTAAACGATGGTGATACGGTTATCGTAAAACGTGTAGAATCAAACCTACAGGTTTCTGTTAATGCAAAAAAAATCGGTATTTTTGAATTTATTAAAATTCGGGGAACAAATATCGACAATGTTTTTGCCATAACGCCGCTTGCTCCCAAAGCGAAAACGAGAGTTTACGATGAAGATATTTATGTTACCGTTGACAAAGGCGAACTACAAATTGTAAACGATGTTAACTTTGAAAAATACATTGCCGGAGTAATTGAAAGTGAAGGCGGTTATGTCGCACCGCAAGAATATTATAAAGTTCAATCTATTTTGTGCCGTACATACGCAATTAAAAACTACCAAAGACATCTATCAGAAGGATACAATTTGTGCGATAAAGTTCATTGTCAAGCATATAAAGGCAAATGCACAAAAAATATTAATATCGTAAAAGCGACGAATGCCACAAAAGGAATTGTTGTTGTAGACTCTGATCAAATACCAATTACAGCAACATTTTTTTCAAATTCGGGAGGACAAACAATGAATTCCGAAGACACATGGACAACTAAAATTCCATATCTTCGATCTATTAAAGATTCATTCAGCCTTGGACAACCCAATGCAACATGGGAACGACGAATTCCGAAACAAGCTTGGCAAAACTATCTTCTTAAAAAAGGATGTGTTTTAACAGACTCGATCATTGATTTTACATTTAAACAAGCTTCGCGCGAAAGTTTATATACAATTTGCGGGAACAAGATACCCCTTCATCGTATTCGAACAGATTGGACTTTAAAGTCGACATACTTCAATATTATTCCTTTAGGAGACACCCTTCTTTTTAAAGGAAAGGGGTTTGGACATGGCGTTGGATTATCGCAAGAAGGTGCCATAAAAATGGCAACATTAGGTTATTCATACGATAAAATTATTAAGTTCTATTATCGTAATGTTCAGTTACGAAACATGAAAACCTTTCATTTTTTTGAAGTAGAATAACAAAAATATTTTTGCAAAACGGCTAATATTAATGAAAATACGTACCTTTAGCATCCAAAACAATAAAAAGATTCTATGAGTAATTCAGTCACTACCAAGCCTATGCACATTGCGATAGCAGGGAATATAGGTTCAGGGAAAACCACTTTGACAAGTTTACTAGCAAAACATTACGGTTGGGATGCCCAATTCGAAAATTCAAATGACAATCCGTATATCGATGATTTTTATAAAAACATGAAAGGATGGTCATTTAATCTTCAAGTTTACTTTTTGAATAGTCGGATGAGTCAAATTCTCAAAATCAGAGAATCGGGAAAAACAGTTATTCAGGATAGAACGCTCTATGAAGATGCATATATCTTTGCAACCAATTTGCATGATATGGATTTAATGTCAACCCGCGATTTTGACAATTACTTTTCATTATTTCAACTATGCTCTTCATTAATTCAGCCACCTGATTTAACAATCTATTTACGAGCATCAGTACCAAATCTTGTAAAACGAATTCAATCTCGCAGCAGAGAGTATGAAAACAATATCAGTCTGATGTATTTACAGAAATTAAATCATCGATATGAAACATGGATTCAGTCATTCAACGAGGGTAAAGTTCTCATTATCGACACCGACAAAATCAATTTCATTGAAAATCAGGAAGATTTAAGTAAAGTTATCAATAAAATTGATGCTGAATTATTTGGTCTCTTTTAATCAAAAACACACTTATTTATCAATAAAAACGTATGGACGATTCTTTAAGATATAACTTTAATTCCACAGATTTACTCTTTAAAATATTAAGTTATAAAAAGCAACTGATTATAATTACAGCTTCAGCCATCGTTTTATCTACCGTTGTTTCATTTTTAATAACACCAAAATTCAAAGCATCAACTGTACTGTTTCCGGCACCAACCGTATCTATTTCAAAGTCATTGATGTCGACAACCTATACTAGTAATGAAAACAGCATCTTTGGTGAAGATAAAGAAGTAGAACAGGTATTACAAGTCCTTAATTCTGAAGAACTTCAACAAAAAATAGTAAAAAAATACAACCTCATTTCACACTACGATCTTGATCCAAAAAATCCTCATTTACAAACGGAATTAAATAAAAAATGGGAGAAGAATGTTTCTTTTGGTCGTACCCAATACATGGCTATTGAAATATCAGTTTTAGATATTGATCCCAAAACTGCAACGTTGATGGCCAACGATATAGCATCGTCAATTGATTCGGTAATGAATCGAATGGAAAAGGAACGTGCCATCAAAGCATATCAAATTGTGAAGGACCAATACGAAAATCGGCAAAAAGAGCTTAAAAAATTAAGCGATTCGTTACAATTCATTATGCGATTGGGAGTTTACGATATAGAAACACAATCGGGTGCATACAACCGTGGATATGTTCAAGCTTTGACCAAAGGCAATCAAAAAGCCCTCAAAGAGATACAATCAAAACTCGATATACTTGCACAATACGGAAGCACATTTATTACCCTAAGAAATTTAATTGAAAGTCAAAGTGAACAACTCAGTTTACTAAACGCCAAATACAAGGAGGCTCAGGTAGATGCAGAACAATCATTATCACATGTTTATGTTGTGGACAAAGCATATCAACCCGATAAAAAAGCATATCCACAAAGATTGTTGATTATTTTAATATCAACCATTTCTACATTCCTTTTGTCTATTCTCATCATCATTGTAATTGATGCGATGAACGACTTCAAAAAGAAAGAAAGTCATCTTAAAAAAGCATAATCAATTTTGCAAAAAAAGCAGAATATACTATGGTTGGCAATAGGCAGTTTGCTGTTTATTATTGCAAACATGATTGCCTTTGCCAATGACAATTATCTCTTTGGATTATTGCCATTTGCCTTTGCTGTATTCCTTTTTTTATTCATTTCGCTTGATAATGTATTACTTATCATCGTTTTTTTTACACCATTATCGATTCCCTTAAGACTTTTTTTCCCAACACTCGGGCTCGATTTAAATCTACCAACTGAACCTCTTTTAATTACAGCAACAGGCGTTTTTTTAATTAAACTCTTTACCGACCAGCGATATGACAAAAAAATATTATCACATCCGGTAAGTTATTGTTTATATGCATATTTAACTTGGATGTTTTTCACATCAACAACCAGTTCCATGCCTTTGATTTCATTCAAATTCCTTGCAACACGAATTTGGTTTATTACAAGTTTTTATTTTCTTGCTGCTATTTTATTTTCTAAAAAAGCCAATATCACGAAATACATCTGGGCATATACCTTTTCTTTGTGTATCGTAGTGATAATAACCTTAGTAAAACATTCAGCATTTTTCTTTAGTCACGATTCAGCATACCTCATCATGCAACCATTTTTCGATGATCACACATCGTATGGAGCTGCGTTAGCATTTATATTGCCCCCGATGGCTGGAATTTGGTATATGTCGCGCACAAATGTAAACATCTATTTACTGACTGCAGTATTGCTATTCATTCTTGGAATGGGACTCATTTTTTCTTATACACGGGCAGCATGGCTCGGTGTTCTGTTGGCATTGGGAATATGGCTCACCATAAAATCAAAAATAAACTACAAATTGATTGCACTTACCGTTACAATTTTAGCTTTAATCATCATTCCATTACGCACAGAAATTTATTACATGCTTAAAAGCAACAATACCGATTCGAGTACCGATTTCATGTCACATATCGAATCAGCTTCAAATATTTCGACCGATGCATCAAATGTGGAACGTTTAAATCGTTGGAGTTGCGCTTATCGTATGTTTCTCGACCGACCAATCACAGGTTTCGGGCCGGGAACCTATATGTTTAAATATGCACCTTATCAACGCTCTTGGGAACGTTCTCAAATAAGCACGAATGCAGCCAATTTGGGAAACTCTCACAGCGAATATCTAGGTCCATTAGCAGAACAAGGAATCATTGGCTTATTGCTCTTTCTATCAATCATTTTCACAACAGTTAGAACAGCTCTGAAAATTATTAATCATTCAAAAAATAAACAATCCAAAATATTGACAATGTCTCTTATTCTTGGATTATTCACATATTATCTTCATGGATTTATGAATGATTTCCTTGATATGGATAAAATAACAGCGCTCTTTTGGGGATTTACGGCAGCAATTGTTGCCATTGATGTTTATCATTTTAAGGCGCAGAAATCGACTACGAGTTCTTCTACAAATCAAGAAGACCTTCAGGAAGGCGAAATTGGATAGTTTGAGTATTATCGTCAATATTTACAACAAACTCATCGACAGCAGGAATTAATACTTCCCGACCTTTTTCATCTGTAATCACAAAAAGTTCGTGAGCCGGATTGTCTATAATATCGTCGATCGTACCAATTAAAGTATTCGATTCTGAATTTATTGCCCGATAACCTATTAATTCAGAAGAAGCACTATCAGCAGATTCTTCGGGCATACAATCTGATGGTAAATAAAGTGAACACCCAACAAATTCATCAATCTTTTTATCGGAATTATAATCAAAGAAAGCGATGCGAGCATTCGATTTTCCTGATAATGAAATTGATTCAACAAAAAAAGGAACCAGTTTTCCGTTGAATTCAACAAAAACTGATTCCAATTCTATAAAATCTTCTGTATTATCGACATCGAGCGAAACAAGCACCATCCCATCGTAACCGTGGGTTTTGGTGATTTTACCTATGCAGGTATAATCTTGTGGAATCTCAGTATCTGATAATACTCTGGCCACGATTATTCAGCTGCTGTTTCTTCTGCTGCTTCTTCTGTAGTTTCAGGAGCTTTTGCAGCTTCTTCAGCTTGTTTAGCCAATTTTTCGATTCTTGCTTTATTTACTTTCGCTTCAGCTTCTACTCTTTTACGAGCTTCTGTTTCCTTAGCCGATGCTAAACCTGCTTTTTCGTCAGCTACTTGTTTTTCTGCGGTAGCTTTCCATTGTGCAAATTTTTGTTCTGCGGCTGCTTGGTCGAAAGAACCTTTTCTAACACCAGTTAAAAGGTGTTTCATGTAAAGTACACCTTCTTTGCGAAGAAGTGTGCGTGCTGTGTCCGATGGCAAGGCTCCGTTTTGTACCCAGTACAAAGCTCTGTCGAAGTTTAATTCAACAGTGGCAGGTTTCGTAATCGGGTTGTATGTACCCAATTTCTCGATGAATTTACCATCCCGTGGCGCCCTGCTGTCTGCAGCAACAATGTGATAGAAAGGACTTGCCTTTTTACCATGTCTTGCTAATCTAATTTTTACTGCCATCTTTTCAAATGTATTTTTAGTTAATAAAAAAGTGCGGCAAAGTAACGACTATTTATCTTCATTTCAAAATTATTTTTAGAATAAAAGCATTGATTTAAGATGAAGGTATTTGGTTGTTTTAAAACACAGTATTTCAATACTTTGAAAAACATCAAATACAAATTAAATATTACGCAAAAGACTGAATGATTTCAAAAACAATATTATCTTAATTCATCACGTTTTTTTGTCGATTGTAAAGCGTGTTCGCAAAAACTCGCTATATTTGCCATTGCTTCTTATTATTAACTTTGACTATAATGTCTAGATTTAACATCAGAGAAAAGTTTTTTAAAAAAATTCGTAATAAGTATCGACTTATTATTTATAACGACAACACATTTATGGAGGTTTTGTCGGTAAAACTGACGAAGCTTAATGTGATTATGATTGTGGGTGCTCTCACAATAGTTATGATGTTATTTGTTTACTATGTTGTGGCATTAACTCCGCTGAGAGCATACATCATTCCCGATTTCCCGAAAGAAGAAGAACG
>JACCEE011408379.1_pt1 | contig 23180 bp, 29 predicted proteins | sample 7449931 | NCBI WGS metagenome assembly JACCEE01 (sample SAMN15323457, study PRJNA562643) | freshwater metagenome | isolation source: river surface water | place: USA:Blue River Watershed | collected 2017-08-19 | reverse complement strand
GCAAGCAGAAGATGATGCAAAAATTGAGTCTTTCAATTATGCAGCAACAAAAGAAGCGTTAAAACGCGCTGTTGCAGGTTTGCCAACAGCGGCTGAAGTAGTTGCTGGTAAAAAAGAAGCGAAACACCCGTTTGCAGTTAACAACGAAAACGCTTAAGTTTTAGTTGTTTTTGTAGGTTCAATAAAAATACCTCAGCTTGCTGGGGTATTTTTTTGCGTAAACACTTTTAAGCGATGATGACACTTTATAACGATTATTTAGATGTATCGGTTAGCCTTCAGCAGATGTCTTTGATAAAGGAGCAAAAAATTGTATGTAGCTATCCAATTTCGACAGCCAAAAATGGCATCGGCGAGCGAATGGGAAGTGAATGTACACCGGCAGGCTGGCACAGAATCAGAGCTAAAATTGGAAACGGTTTGCCTATTTATAGCGTGTTCAAAGCAAGACGACCGACAGGTGAAGTTTATACCCCTGCGTTAGCCGCACAAATGCCGCAACGGGATTGGATATTAAGCCGTATTTTATGGCTAGGTGGTTTAGAAGCGCATAAAAATCGTTATGGCGAAGTTGATTCAACATGGCGTTATATTTATATACATGGTAGCCCTGATCATTTGCTACAGGGTACACCACAATCACACGGCTGCATTCGGATGAAAAATGCCGATATTATTGCTTTATTTGCACAAGTAACCACGCAAACACGGGTTTATATTCATATTTAATTCTCAAAATCGGCATCATCTAATTCAGGCGGTTGATTAGGACGTGACATGGGCAAACCGCTAGGTGATAACGTATCATTTAAATCATCGGTTAACTCGCTGGTTGGCAAAGGACGTGGCATAGTAACAGTAGGTTGAGACACTTTGAGAGGGGGGCTTTTAAAAAGTATCGGCTTTTTAGATGTGACAACTGGTTTAGTCGCGATAGCTAACGCATTTTTATCACGCCATTGATTAGCCGCCCAATTAAGTACAGCATAACCTAATGGCAACGCAACTAATCCTATCACAAATCCAATGGTTAAACCTTTCCGCCAGCCGGCTGAATAAGGATCATAGGGGATAAAATCTTCATCCGAAACTTCAATTTTAAATTTATTTAAAATAATTTCGCTGTCATTAACATGGGTTATTTCGCCAGTTTTCAAGTCTTTTAAAGAACCCTCAATCATTGTTTCTAAGCTTGGTTTAATGACAGCTCCGATTTCTTCAACAGTAAATAAAGATAACCTTTTTTTGCTCATAGTATTTAAAATTCATTAATTTACGATAGCATATAAAAACTTTGCGTAAGTCTAGCAATAGGTTTTGCCCAAATAACTACAAATGTATCGTGAAATGGCATTTCCCTCTTTTTGGCATAAAAAATACCCTCATGGAATCAACTTTAGAACCGGCTTTACCTACATTTTCTTCTCTTTCGTTGCATAAAGAATTACTAGACGCTTTAGCAAAACTTAACTTTCAACAAACTACGGCTGTTCAAGCGGCAACTATGCCACTGGTTTTAGCAGGGAAAGATTTATTAGTCAGTGCCGAAACGGGTAGTGGCAAAACAGCCGCTTTTTTACTACCGTGTTTACAAAAAATACTGCATGAAGCGATAAAAAAACGTGCGATTGAAATATTAATCCTCGCACCAACCCGCGAACTGGCGCAGCAAATTTATGGCGAGTGCCAAAAACTGACTGAATTTACCACGTTGCAAACAGGTCTGATAATTGGCAGTGAAGATTTTAAACCACAACAACAGCTCTTGCGTCAAAAACCGTCCGTAGTCGTTGCAACGCCGGGGCGATTATTAGAACATATACAGGATGATGCGCATTATTTTCATCATTTGAAAGTATTAATTTTAGATGAAGCCGACCGCATGTTGGATATGGGTTTTAGCCCAGATGTATTAGCAATTGTGCAACAATGCAACCGCCAGCGACAAACGCTATTATTTTCTGCTACGTTGACTTCAGCGGTGCTTAAAGTGGCTGAAGCTATTTTAGTTGAACCAGAAACGGTTAAAATTCATCATTTTCGACATCATATTCATACAGATATTTCACAGCAGGTCGTATTGTGTGATGATCAAGCGCATAAACAAAAACTTTTGCTGTGGTTATTAAAAAATGAACCCTATAGTAAAGCCTTAGTTTTTACTAATACAAAAATACAGGCGGAGAGCTTACTCAGTCCACTACGCAGTGAACGCTTACGCACAGTGGTATTACACGGTGATTTAGAACAAAGCGAACGCAATCGTGTAATGGCTTTATTTCGTAAGGGATCGATTAATGTGATGATTGCAACTGATTTGGCGGCACGCGGTCTAGATATTGAACAAATTCAATTAGTGATTAATTTTGATATGGCTCGTAATGCCAATAATTATGTCCATCGGATTGGTAGAACCGGACGAGCGGGAGAAAAAGGTTTAGCCGTTTCTTTGATTAATTCTAATGAATGGAATTTAATGAAAGGCATTGAACGCTATTTAAATCAACAGTTTACATTGCGAGTGATTAAAGAATTAGTCGGTAGTTATACAGGACCCAAAAAGCTTAAAAAATCAGGTAAAGCTGTAATGGTAAAAAAACATGTGCCAGTTAAAAAACCTTCTGTAGCCAAAATTAAAGTGCGTGATCGAGACAAAAAAAATATCGGCAAACGTCGTGTCCCTACTTCAATACGAGCGAGTGAACAAAATGACTAATTTTTTTAACCTTAAGTTTACGCAGAAAATACAACCTTTTTTACGGTTATTACCTGTACTACTGTTTTTTACTTTTATCGTGTGGATTATTGTGATGGCAGATAGCGGTGCAGAAAACATGCTGTTTGATTTGGCAAAATCAGTTCCGCAAGGCGATAAACTTGCCCATCTTGGTTTATACGGTCTGTTAACCGCGCTATTAAATATAGCGTTAAATTTTCGCGTATTAACGATTAAAAACTATGCCGTGCAATGGGGAGCGGTTTTGGTATTAACATTCGCGTTGCTGGAAGAAATGAGCCAATATTTTTTTCCTAATCGCACGTTAGATATTAAAGATGTCATTGCGGATGTCATTGGCGTGATGCTGTTTAGTTATGTATCATGCAAATGGTGCAATCAACCGGACTGAACATGACCCGAAAAGGGCTGGTTCGGTGACCAGCCCTTATAAAATATTAACTGGCAACTTGCGTTAAGCGTTTTTGAATTTCGGCGGCAATCGAAGCTTCGTAATAATGACGTAAGCTTGAGTCAGAGGATTGTGGTAAAAGTTCGTTTTCAACTTCAGCACGCAAATGCGTCAGAAAATGTCTGCGCAGCATAGAATCTTCAGGAATGACTAATTTTTTCGGTGCTTGCGTTATGACCGCTGGGGCGGGTTCATTTTTAACCGCCGGCTTAGGCGCAAAAAGCTTCGCTTTCATTGTCGCAGGCATAAGAATATAGCCGGTAAAAACAACTGCCAGTAATAAGATTAATTCATTCATATTGGTACACTCCAAAACAGTTAACCGTAAAAGTATTGCACCGTAAGCGAACCGTTATTTTTTGCTTCGATGCCGTTGTTCAACACATTAAAGTGTTAATTTCCTAACCAATAAGCAAAGCAATTTATATACCAATAATTGGCTTTTTGATTTTGTACTGACATTGCTGATGATTAGGTAAAAACGGCATACAATAATTGTGGTATTGTCGACAAATTGTTCATTTTTGTACGATTAGTGTGTTATACGGCGTAACGACTTCTGTGTTAAATATTGTTGTCTTAATGGTTCAGGAAATTTTTCAATCGCATAACGCAGCATTGTTCTAGGCATTATCGCAGCATATTGGGTTAAAAATGTTGCTAATATCGATTGTTGTTGTTTACCAACTTCGCGTAACATCCAACCTGTTGCTTTGTGAATTAAATCATGCGGATGATGTAAAAAACCTTCGGCAATCTGCAAGGTATCACTAAATTGTTGCTGTTTAATAAAATAGAAAGTAGCGATAATAGCAATACGCTGTTCCCACAATGAGTCAGATTGTGCTAGCTGATATAAAATATCTCTTTGTTTATCAAATAGATAATGACCAATAATTTGCTGGGCTGAACTATCCACAAAATCCCAGTTATTTAATTGTCTTGCATGGGCTAAATAAAAATCATAAATCGTTTTTTGTTGGGTTTGTTTTGCTTGCGTATACTGATAAACCAGCATCAGAACGCCAGCCATTCTGAGTTCGTGAATAGGGTCGGCTAATAAAAGCCCAATATCGTCTAGTTGTATCTGCTTAACAAATTGTCTACAAAGTAAGCGGATATTAGGAACAGGGACACCAATAAAGATATCACCTGCACCGTATTCGCCGCTGCCGGTTTTAAAAAATCGCGCGCTAGTGATAGCTTTTTCAGGATTGGCTTGTGCTAATAATGCCGTTTTAAGAGGAATATACATACGTTTTTGGTTAATCTCGATGAAGGTTAATAATGTATTCTAATAATTTATCACCACGGCAGTGCGTTTTTTTATTGTTCGCTTTGCGCCAAAATGCTGCGCTACAGCAACAACTATTATTAACCTATAAAATCATTGCCTGATGATAAAGTTATGCTTTTAATGCTATTTTGTAGAACATGTTTTGTTGAGCAAGGATTTTAGTGAATTAATCTGCTTATAAAGTTGACTTTTAAGGCAAAATCATTCAATTTACGCAACTGGAATGGCTCTATAGGAAAAATTCCCGACCTTTTAAGGAATCTTTCTCTTAAATAGCCGCCCACACTTGCTTTAAAACTAATATTAGTCTTAAAAAATAACAAATCGTACTTCTGTCTGATTAACAGGATACTAGGAGAAAATATATGAAGAAGCCTCTACAAAGCTTACTGATTGCATCAAGCGTAGCAACATTGCTTGCCATCCCATCTTTATCATCTGCTAATAGTGGTGTTGAGAAATTAACTCAAAATCCAGCAAACTGGGCAACATGGGGCGGTGATTATGCAGGTACACGCTATAGCAAATTAAATCAAATCAACACCCAAAACGTTAAAAATTTACAACCCGCTTGGACTTTCTCCACAGGTGTGCTGCGCGGTCACGAAGGTGGACCTTTAGTAGTGGACAATGTGATTTACATTCACACGCCGTTTCCTAACACTGTTTTTGCTTTAGACCAAAAAACACATGCTGTGATTTGGGAATATACCCCAACTCAAGACGATAAAGTGACCATTCCTGTGATGTGTTGCGATACGGTAAACCGTGGTTTGGCATATGGCGATGGCAAAATTTTCTTACAACAATCTGATACTGTGTTAACTGCATTAGATGCAAAAACCGGTAAAAGAGTATGGAGCGTGCAAAACGGTAATCCTAAATTAGGGATGACCAACACTAACGCGCCTATCGTAGTGAAAGATAAAGTATTAACCGGTATTTCAGGCGGTGAGTTTGGGGTACGCGGATTCTTAGCGGCATATGACATCAAAACCGGAAAGCTGGCTTGGAAAGGCTATAGCATGGGACCGGACAAAGATACCAAAATTGACCCTAAAAAAACAACAACGTGGAAAGATGGTAAAGTTCAACCCGTGGGCGAAAATTCAAGTATAAGCACTTGGAAAGGCGATCAATGGAAAATCGGTGGTGGTACAACTTGGGGTTGGTATTCTTATGATCCTAAATTGAATTTGGTTTATTACGGTTCAGGCAACCCATCCACTTGGAATCCTAAACAACGTCCGGGCGACAACAAATGGTCTATGTCTTTATGGGCACGTGACGCTGACACCGGTGCGGTAAAATGGGTTTATCAAATGACTCCACATGATGAGTGGGATTTTGATGGCATCAATGAAACTGTGTTAGTGGATCAAAAAATTGGTGGCAAAGAACGTCCAACTATTGTCCATTTTGACCGTAACGGTTTTGGCTATACCTTAGACCGCGTTACTGGTGAATTATTAGTCGCTGAAAAATTTGATAAATCTGTCAACTGGGCAACTCACGTTGATATGAAAACCGGTCGTCCTGAAGTTGTGGCTAAATATAGCACCGAACAAAATGGTGAAGATGTTAATACAAAAGGTGTTTGCCCTGCTGCATTAGGCTCTAAAAATCAACAACCAGTTTCTTATTCACCACAAACAGGATTGTTCTATATTTCCGGTAACCACTTGTGCATGGACTATGAGCCATTCCAAGTGTCTTATACCGCAGGTCAACCTTATGTCGGCGCGACATTAAGCATGATGCCGGCCGGTGCTGACGTAATGACAGGTGAGCCAGACAAATCGACTAACTTAGGTCAATTTACCGCATATGATGCAAAAACCGGTAAAATTGCTTGGTCGAACAGAGAACAATTTTCCGTATGGTCAGGTTCAGTTGCAACCGCAGGTGGCGTAGTATTCTACGGTACATTAGAAGGTTATTTAAAAGCGGTTGATGCAAAAACCGGTGAAGAATTGTATAAATTCAAAACACCATCAGGCATTATCGGTAACGTGAATACTTGGGAATACGGCGGTAAACAATACGTTGGTGTTATGTCAGGTATCGGCGGTTGGGCAGGTATCGGTATCGCGGCTGGTTTAGATGACGGTACAGATAAATCAGGCTCTGAAGGCTTAGGTGCAGTAGGTGCATACAGAAGTTTAAGTTCATACACTAAATTAGGTGGAACTTTTACTGTGTTTGCATTACCTAACCACAAATAATCTGGTTTGAAATCTGCAAAAAAAGCCTCAGCTTAAAGCTGGGGCTTTTTTGTTTAATTGGTTATTATTTTATTATGCGTACTCACAGAACTATGATGGGTTGCATTTTGTAACGAACCAATTAGTAACACACCTGCTAAAATTAATACAATTTGCTCCAATGAAGTTCTAGTATCGGTTTTTTGGTGTAATGACGGAATTAAATCTGCTACTGCAATATAAATAAAACTGGAAGCGGCAAGCGTTAATAAATACGGCAAATAGCTTTGTAAATCTTCCAGAACAAAGTACGCCAAGACACCACCAATTACAGTGGTTAAACTTGCTAACATATTATAAAGTAAAGCTTTTTTCTTGCTATATCCACTTTGCAATAAAATCGCAAAGTCACCGACTTCTTGCGGAATTTCATGGGTTGCAACCGCTAAACTTGTGATAATACCTAATTGGGGATTGGTCAAAAATGCCGCCGCAATTAATACACCATCAACAAAATTATGAATAGCATCGCCCAGTAAAATTAATGTCCCCGCTGTCTGATGATTATGACTGGCAGAATTTTCATGCGCGTGATGCTCCTCATTATGCGCATCACAATGGTTGGCATGACAATGCCGCCAAACTAGCAGTTTTTCTAACGTAAAAAAGCCTAAAATTCCCAGCAAAATTACCCCAGAAAGTGATTGAAATTGTGTAGGTTTTACTTTTTCAAACGCTTCGGGGATAAGTTCCCAAAATGCAACCGTCAATAATGCGCCGGTAGCTAAGCTAATGCCGTGTGGCAAAATTTTTTCTTGCCATGTTTCAGACAGCAACAAAAAAACCGAGGCCGCAATAACGCTTAACACGCCGCCGACTGCGGTGAAAAAAATGATCAGTAACAATAAATTCATAACTTAAGTGCGTCTTTCCAAATGAGGGTTGCCATGCGTCCGGTTTGTGCATCACGGCGATAAGAATAAAAACGCGCAGCGTCGGTCATGGTACAAAATTCGCCGCCGTAAATTTTTGTCACACCTAGTTTAAGTAATTCAATCCGTGCCAGTTGGTAAATATCCGCTAACCATTTTTCGTTATGATGTGGCATAAACGCATCAGCAAACTGTGCGTTTTTAGCAATAAAAGCATCGCGCACTTCAGTGCCAACTTCAAAACAGTTTGCGCCGATTGCCGGAGCCAGCCAAACCAATAAACGGTTAGTTTGCAGCGCAGAGACAGTTTGAGTAACAATACCATTCAGCAAACCGCGCCAACCGGCATGCACCGCAGCGATTTTTTTGCCATCGGTACTGCAAAATAATAACGGTAAACAATCGGCGGTTAGTACTACACATACCACACCTGCTTGTGCAGTAAAACTGGCATCCGCTTGCTTAACCAATGCGCTGTCAGCGCAAATCACGCGATTGCTATGGCTTTGTTCTAACCACACCGGTTCCGTAGGCAAAGATAATAATTCTTTAATAATCAATCGATTAGTTGTGACTGCTTTTAAGTCATCACCAACATGGGTAGCTGGATTTAGACTGGCAAATGGTGCTTTACTAACGCCACCATTGCGCAAAGTCATCGCCGCATGTATATGTTTAGGCGCGTCCCAGTGCGGAGTTAAATAAAAATTACTGTTTGTCATTTTCAGCCAACGCTTGTAATAAATTTTGCATATCGTCAGGCAACGCTTGCTCCCATTCTAAATAATCACCGCTACGCGGGTGATGTAAACCCAGTTTTGCGGCATGTAGAGCTTGTCGCTTAAACGCCCGCAGTTGTGTTTCTAATTCTGCGCCACAATGTCCGGGCATTCTAAACGCACCACCATACAGTGGATCACCAACCAACGGATAACCAACATGCGCTAAATGCACGCGAATTTGATGCGTGCGCCCGGTTTCTAGTTGCACCCTTACAAACGTATGATGCGTAAAACGCGTCACCAAACGGTAATGGGTCACAGCTTCTTTACCATCGGTACGCACGGTATAGCGAATTCTATCTGTTGGATGTCGCCCTATGGGTTCATCGACTGTACCGCCTGCGGTCATCCACCCGCGCACAATAGCTAAATATTCGCGTTTAATTTGCCGTTCTTGCAATTGTTCACTTAAGCTATGATGCGCTTGTAAGGTTTTTGCTACCATCAGTAAACCGCTGGTATCTTTGTCAATGCGATGAATAATCCCTGCTCTGGGCAATGCCTCTAAACATGAATTATGATATAACAGCGCATTTTGTAACGTTCCCGACCTGTTGCCTGCCCCTGGATGCACAACCAACCCCGCGGGTTTATTCACAATCAGTAAAGCTTTATCTTCAAAAATAATATCTAGCGGAATATTTTCCGCTTCACATACCAGTACCACCTCAGGTTCTGCATCTAATACAATAGCCTCACCACCGTAAAGTTTGTCCCTGGTTTTTAAAGCTTGTCCATTTACTTGCACCCGTCCGGCTTTAATCCAAGTTTGCAATTTACTGCGTGAATAATCGGTAAACAGTTCTGCCAGCACCTGATCTAAACGCATTCCTGCCATGTTCTCAGGCACTGTTTCTGTCAATATAGCCATGATAATCTATACAAATTAAGTTATACTCACACCTAACAACTTAGGACTTGCCACAGTTATTAGGCAGGAAAAACCCACAATCTTACAACGTGTCATCAACAGTATGCGATTAATTTTCGTAAAATTTTTTTCCCTCCTCCTATTAAGTTACTTTTTACAGGGCTGTGAAACCCTGAAAAGTTTAGGCGTAGACAGCAGCAAAGACGCAGAAAAAGTCGAACAATACACCGATTGGGATGCGGCAAAATTTTATGCCCAAGCTAAACAAGCAATGGATAAAGAAAACTATCAAAAAGCCATTGAACTTTATGAAACATTAGAAAGTCGCTATCCTTTCGGCGAATATGCTGCACAAACACAATTAGATGTTGCATATGCGTATTTTAAAAATGAAGATACCGAATCGGCTTTAGCGGCGACAGAACGGTTCATTAAAATTAATCCCCGTAACCCACATATTGATTACGCCTATTATTTAAAAGGTTTGATTAGTTATAACCGTAATTTAAATTTTTTAAATCGGTTTTTACCTACCGACACCACTCAACGCGACCCCAGCGGTGTAAAAGAAGCCTATGCCAATTTCGCCGAACTAGAACGACGTTTTCCTAAAAGCCAATATTTACCTGATGCTAGACAACGCATGATCGCGTTGCGTAATAATTTAGCCATGTACGAATTAAATGTGGCGCGATTTTATATGAAACGAAAAGCCTATTTAGCTGCGGTTAATCGTGCCAATACGGTAGTTAAAGATTATCAACGCACACCTGCAGTACCTTATGCATTGCAATTAATAGAAGAAGCCTATACTGAGTTAGGCTTGGCAGATTTAGCGCGTGATACCCAAAGAATTTATGCCCAAAATTATCCCGATGGCCCCCCTATAATCGAAGGGGCGGATAATACGTTTGCACAAGATGTTTGGGATTTTTTCGGCTTAGATCAATAGCACTATCCTGCTTTTATTACTCATAGGTTGCTAAAAATGATACATAACTATAAGATTTCACTAAGTTTTTTGCTCTTGTTTATCACTGCATGTAGTCAAGCCCCTATAAAACAATCGCCTGTGTCTGTCAATTCACCACGGTCACAATCGTTACCAAACAAATCGGCAGTCCCACATATTCCTTATGAAACGGCTGAACAAATTGAAAAAACTGTCGATATGCCTAGCCGTCCGGTGGTCAATCCAATAAAAGAACGTAAGTCGCGCATTACGTCCAGCCCTGCGCCAACGGCATCTGCAATCAATGCGCTGGTCACAGACGCGGAAAAAATCAGCAAAGCGGGGGATTTGGAGTCAGCGAGTGTTATGTTGGAACGGGCATTACGGATTAGTCCGCGTGATGCTGAATTAACCTATAAATTAGCGGAATTACGCCTAGCGCAATCACAGCCGCGTTTGGCAGAAGATTTAGCAAAAAAAGCGGCGTTTTTAGCTGACGGCGATACGGCATTAAAAAAACGTTGTTGGCTGTTGATTGTACAAACCAAACGCTTACAACAAGATTTTGCAGGAGCCGAGCAAGCACAGTTAAAAGCCGATAGTTTAGAATAAACATGCCAAACTAACGCTTGTGTTTAATTGCCCATGCTATTTCGGCGGCTTGACGATTTTCTTTCACATCGTGAACACGAAAAATCTGTACCCCTGCCATAACCCCAAGTGCGGTAGTCGCAGCAGTAGCAGCGACTAATTCTATAGGTTCGCAGACATCACAGATTGCCCCCATAAAGCGTTTACGGCTGGTTCCTAACAGTACCGGAAATCCTGTTGCCACAAACGTTGATAAATGCGCAAGTAAAGCTAAATTATCTTCCGCGCGTTTACCAAACCCAATCCCCGGATCAATAATAAGATTATGCTGCTTTACTCCTGCAGCGATTGCCTTCTGCACATCGTTAAGCAAGCCAGTCAACACTTCATCCACAACATTGTCATAATAAGGATTATCCTGCATAGTTTGCGGGGTTCCTTGGCTGTGCATCAAAATAAGCGGACAATTAGCTTGTGCTGCAACTGTTAAAATTGCCGCATCATCACGCCCGGCACTGACATCATTAATCATATTCGCACCGGCAGCCAACGCCGCTTTTGCCACTGTACTTAAGCGGGTATCAATGCTAATTAACACCTCGGCGGATAGCTGTTGTCTAATTGCAGTAATAACTGGAATGACCCGTGCAATTTGTTCCCCAGAGCAGACTGATAACGAATAAGGGCGTGTTGATTCGCCACCAATATCCAGAATGTCTGCTCCTGCCTTGAGCATCAATTGTGCTTGTTTTAATGCGCTTTGCACCGTGTTAAATTGCCCACCATCAGAAAAACTGTCTGGTGTCACGTTTAAAATACCCATAATTAAAGGTTTATCACTTATATGAAACATAGCTTAAAAAAGCTCCGTGGATTAAAAGAGAGATGATTGATTAGCGTATAATAGCTAATTTTTACACGCTTTAGAGATAAAATGATGACACCACGTTTAGCTTGGGCATTAACAGGTTCAGGACATTACTTAATAGACTGTTTAGAAGTTTTGTTTACCTTGCAAGCAGTGGATGTGTATATCAGTCGTGCCGGCGAAGAAGTGTTAAAAATGTATGGCGTTAACTTGCAAGACCTGCGTACTCGTTTTCCGGTGTATCGGGATAAAAATGCCTCTTGTCCACCGGTAGGCTTGTTTTATAAAGGTTATTATCAAGCGTTGGTGATGGCGCCAGTCACGTCAAACACAGTAGCAAAATGTGTATTAGGGATTGCAGACAATTTAGTAACTAATTTGTATGCACAGGCCGGTAAATGCCGCATTCCAAGTATCGTTTATCCGTGTGATATTGCACCCGCAATGGAAACGACAGCACCAAGTGGTAAAGTGATGGTATATCCGCGTCCGCTGGATTTAGAAGCAACGGCTAAATTGCGTACGCTTTCCTATACACAGGTTGTTGAAAATATTGAAGAATTAAAGACGGCAGTAAATCAATGGTAATTATCATTGCGCATAAAAAAGCTGTCTTAACTTTGCAGTTAATACAGCTTTTTATTTATCCGCGACAAACAGCTATGTCACAGCAATTACCACGTTCTAATCAAACCTGTATCAATATGAACGAAGTCAGAGCTAGGATAATAACCGACTCCACCTTGCTGTAAAGATAACGCCGCATTACGAATATGCCGACAATCTACACCCGGAATACGAATATCAACTGCTTTTCCGACCATATGCAGACTATTTCTCGCTACACCGTCACTACGCGCACATAATTCAGCGTTACTTGCTGGCGATCTGTAGCCTGAAATAATATCAAACGGTCTGTCTACTTCAAGGGTTTCTTGTAGTTTATATAATAAATTCAATAGATTAGGATCAATCGGGCGAATATCTCCAGAGCGGTGATCTCTAAACAAATTATCTATTTCTTGTAAAGCACCTGTTACATACTGTCCTTCTTCAAAGTATGTCAAAGACGCTTTTTCGCCCGTGTGGGTGTTACGAAAGGAAAGCTCACGCGGCAAAAAACTGCGTGGTGTTGACGATGCAAAACTAACTTCAGGAAAACCAACTGCCGCAACTGAACCTGCGGTTAATAATTGTAAAAAACGCCTTCTGGGCATCTGTTGTTTATTTGCCATTGTTAAGTCCAAACTACCATCTACCATAACTTTTTTACCTATACTTAAATTTAAAAATCGACCTCACAATTGATTTGTGAGTGAAGTCACATTACTTAGATGACCAGATTGTATAATAACTTTTCATCAAATTGCATTATTTTCGTACGGATAAGCCATTTTATTTTTTAAAAATTGCCATTATTTTGGCTTTTATGTGGGCTATAAATGCAATAAAAATAACGGCTCGCGCAATTTCAAGCTATAGACATAGGATTAGTCAAAAAAACCGCAAGTAGTGCTAAATTAATGCCCATGTTGGTGTTGTTGATAAGATTGTTGCATGGATTCTGACACAGCTTTTACAGCAACGGCATGTTTATAAACCATTAATCCACCTAAATCAGCTCCTAAACTGATCAATAAACACAAAAATGCCGATAAGAGCAAAAATAAATTTTTACTCGCGCCTTGAGCTGGTTGCCCTTTATTGAGTAGCCGCCAGCTAGATAACAACAATGCTAAACCTAGGCCGGTTACACCCAAAATTTTGTGAGTTTCCATAATTTGATGCACATTTTCACCATGTGCAACGGAGTGCGCGGCGTTAAAGCCGGCGATAACGGTAAAAATCGCTGTAAAAGTACCTAAGTAAAGCAACGTATTGGCTAATTGTACAGACTGCGGAATGGGACGAAATCGGGTGATAAATTCAATTAGGAAAAAGCTGCTTAAAAAAGCAATTGGAAAATGGACTAGCAACGGATGAAGATTGGGTAATGCTGCCAATCCGGGTAACAGGCTTGCAAAAATATCGCTGGCAGGTTTGTGCGCTAATCCGGTAAGGAACCCTAAAAACGTTTCCAGTAACGTGAGAAAATCTACTGAATTATCGCCATTACCATGGACTTGAAAAGATAAAAAGTTATTCATCAGTATGCACAAGGCAAATTAGGAAAACACTTCTGTTAAAAAATTACACATGCTTTGCCAAGACCGCTTATCCGCTGTAGCTTGGTAAACCGTGCCAAAACCGGGGTTATTAGCGTTTGGATTGGTAAAGGCGTGCATCGTATGACCATAATTGTGTAATTGCCAATCCGCTTGTGCTAAGGTAAGTTCTTTTTGTAAATCAATAACTTCTTGAGTTGGACACATAGGGTCATCATGCCCGTGTAATACAAGGACTTTGGCATTAATTTTCGGCTTAGGTAGATTTTCCGCAGGTTTTAATAAACCGTGAAATGAAACAACGCCTTTTACGTCCGCACCTGTACGCGCTAAATCTAAAACACATAACCCGCCAAAGCAAAAGCCGATCGCGGCAATTTTTTTGTCGTCGACCCAAGGCAACGTTTTTACCGCGCGTAATGCACTATGAATTCTTTGCTGGAGTAATGCGCGATTTGCCATAAACGGCTGCATTAAGAGCGTGTTTTCAGCGATAGTTTTCCCTATTACACCTTTGCCGTACATATCTAACGCAAAGGCAAAATAACCCAATTCAGCGATTTTTTTAGCTTTTTCTTGCACAAAACTGTCACGCCCTGCCCAAGTATGACTGATTAATACGGCTGGACGACGGCTACTGATGCTGTCATCGTAAGCAAAAAAACCTTCTAACAACACATCTCCATCTAAATAATTTATGGTATTAGCAATCAGGGTCATCAAATTACTCCAGGTTACAAAATAAGGATAAATAGCGGTTAGTTTAACTCACCGGCGGTTTGTAAAGCGGTTAAAAACCCCGCTGCTGCATCTTCGATCATATCCAATACAGTTTCAAAACCGTATTTTCCACCGTAGTACGGATCAGGCACTTCTTGGGTTTTAAGATGCGGCACGTAGTCGAGAAAATAATGAATTTTATGTTTATATTCTGCCGGACAAACTTGCGTTAAGTTGTGATAATTATCATGATCCATAGCCAGCAAATAATCAAAATCACTAAAATCGGTTAATACCACTTGTCTGGCTCGTAAATGCCCTAAATGAATACCACGATTTTCAGCCGCGTGTTGGGCGCGTAAATCAGGGGCTTCACCACAATGATAAGCATGTGTGCCGGCTGAATCAATCACAAACCGATCCGTCAAGTTTTTTTCGTTTAGCAAATGGGCAAACACGCCTTCGGCACTAGGAGAACGGCAAATATTGCCCATACAAACAAATAAGACAGTAATTTTTTTCATAACATTAAGGTTTAACAGTGCGAATTTAAGGTGAAGATGCGTATTTTTATTAAAAACAGTTACAATCATGCTAACAAAAGATTGCTATGCTGGTTATTGCAATCTCTTTAAAATTTAATCATTTAATATAGAGGATAAATTATGAAGATAATCACCTTATTGTTATTATGCACCAGTGTAAGCATAGTGCAGGCTAAAGTGTATAAATGTCCGGGCAAAGTACAGGGGCAATTTGTATACCAACAGCAAGCTTGTAAAGGTGCTAAACCAGAAGAACATACGGTCACTATTATCCCCTTTGATCAACAAAAAATTGAAGCCGCGCAAAAAACGTTAGCCGATGATATGGCAGCACGAAAAGAAAAGGAGACCAAAGCGACTGCGCCGGCTACTGAAGCGACACAAAATAATACTGCCAAATCTACAGTAACTAACACTACTACAGCTCCAGCACCTATGACACCTCCACCCGCGCCTGTTGTAGCACCCGTTGAATCAGCACAACCCCCTGCCAATTAACTTAACTTAAAATCCCCCGCCAATCGCTTTTTAAATAACGTGATTGCGGGGGATTTAGGGCTTAACAGCCGTAACAAGCGCATTAACTTCTTCACGTTGACTTAAATTAATCTGTGTAAACCCTGCCTGCGCAAGTTGTTGTAAAGAAAAGCTCTCGCGCATCAGATGATTTTCGGATTCATCAGAAAATAAATGCACAATCCATTGCTCTAATAAATCCAAACGCTTTTGTTCAATGAAAACTTTAAAATAACCGGTAACTTCGGTTTGAATCGCTAACGTATGCGCTGAAACATCATCTAACGCATAGCGGTCGCCATTAACAAACAACCCGCCTGACTTTAACACACGAAAAATTTCACTAATCACTTGCGCTCGATAGGTGTCCGTAAAATTATGCAAGGTATAAGCACTGGCAATAACTTCAACACTCGCCGAATCTAAGCGTTGTAATGCCGTTAACGCATCATCACTTGAAAAAACTAATCGCCCGTTTTCTACCCACTGATGCAGATTATGTTTAGCTTGAGCTTGCATTGTAGGTTCGTTATCAATACTGATTACAACTGTATGCGTAGTTGCGGATAAAATAGCATGTGTTGTTATGCCGGTGCCGCCACCGAGTTCGACAACCTTTATTTTCCCTGCATTTGTGAGCGTATAATCCGCAACGGTTTGAGCGACTAATTGACTCATTTTAGCCGCCACCGGACAAACCAAAAATAACATTTGATATTCTTTACCCATTGCCCCGGAAAACATGGCTTCATAAGGTGATACATAACTCATATTAACTAACCTTTTGTTTTGCCTGATAAAGAGCTAATTGTTCAGCGGTTGCTTCGGTTTGGTATTTTTCCTTCCACTCGTTATACGGCATTCCGTAAACAATTTCGCGTGCTTGTTCATAATCAACCGCAATATCTCGCTGTTGCGCTGCACCGACATACCATTTTGCTAAGCAATTCCTGCAAAAATCCGCTAAAATCATTAACTCAATATTTTGTACATGCGAATTTTTTTGCAAATGCTTAAGCAATTGTCTAAATGCTGCTGCTTCCAGTTCGGTTTGTGTTATTTTATCCACCACAAATCTCCAAAATTTGAGCATTCTAGCAGAAAAGATACCGCTATCGTGTACAAATCTGCGTAAAGATTTTACAATTTCCTCTTGTAATTTGGCGCATAAGTCCTTAAATCGGTCTATTATCTTTTGTCATATTTCTTAAATTGCTATGAAAAAACAGTTATTTGAATTTCTGCCTGTCCTCTTATTTTTTATTGCATTTAAAATCTATGACATCTATGTTGCAACCGCTGTCGCCATTGTTGCAACATTGCTACAAGTCATTTTTACTTGGGTTAAATATGGTAAAGTAGAGACCATGCAATGGATTACACTAGGCTTAATTGTGGTCATGGGCGGAGCTACTTTATATCTGCATGATGAAAAATTTATTAAATGGAAGCTCACTATTATCGAATGGCTATTTGGCGCAGCATTTTTAGGCAGCCAATTTATCGGTGACAAACCATTTATTGAACGTATGATGGGAGCCTCTTTACAATTGCCCGCATTGATTTGGAAACGCTTAAATCTTGCTTGGGCGATTTTTTTTATTAGTGTAGGTTTTCTTAATCTATATGTGATGAGCCATTACAGCACCGATGATTGGGTGCTATTTAAAACAGTCGGTGTGCCGATTTTGATGGTGGCATTTATCATTCTACAAATGCTGTTTATTTATAAATATATCCCAGAAACAGAGGAATAAAACGTGTTATACGCCATCATCAGTGAAGACGTAAAAGACAGTCTGGAAAAACGCAAAGCGGCGCGACCTGCGCATTTGCAGCGTTTACAAGCTTTACAGGATGTGGGTAAATTAATTTTAGCAGGTCCACATCCTGCGGTAGATAGCAATGATCCCGGCGATGCAGGTTTTTCCGGCAGCCTGATTGTTGCCGAGTTTGACAATTTACACCAAGCGCAACAATGGGCAATCGCTGATCCTTATATCGAGGCTGGCGTTTATGCGCGTGTTGTCGTTAAACCTTTTAAACAGGTACTCCCTTAATATGACAATAACAACCGATCTGATTAGACAAAAATTAACCACAGAGTTAAATCCCACCCTCGTTGAAATTATTGACAACAGTGCCGCTCACGCAGGACACGCAGGAGCAAAAAAAGGCGGTGGACATTATAATGTCACCTTGGTTGCGGCGGCTTTTGAAGGCAAGTCTTTGGTGCAACGGCATCAATTAATCTACGCTACGTTAGCAGATATGATGGTTGAACAAATCCATGCCTTAGGGATTAATGCCTTAACGCCTTCTGAACACAGTGCAGGTAACGTATAAATGAATAAACAAATAATCCCTTTGCTCTTAGGTAGTGCGCTGTTAACAGGGTGTAATCCTGAACCTGCCAAAACAGAACCTCCAGTTGCTAAAGAAGATGCAGTGGCGATGGTAAATGGCGTTGCTATTAGCAAAACAACTTTTAAAACTTTAGAAGATGAAATTACCGCTCGCGCACGCGGGCAAAAATTTCCAAAAGAGCAATTGCTTGAAGAGCTTATTCAGCGTGAACTGTTGTTGCAGGATGCGCAAAAAAAACATTTAGATCAATCAGCTGAATTTAAAGAACGTATGAAAATGGCTGAGCGCAGTCTATTATCACAAGCAGATTTACAAGATTATCTCAAAACCAATCCTATTTCCGATGCGGATGTAAAAGCCGAATACGATAAACAAGTGGCAAAGATGTCGGGAACAGAATATAAAGCACGGCATATTTTGGTTAAAACCGAGGACGAAGCAAAAAAACTGATTGCCGAATTAGGCAAAGGTGCAAAATTTGAAGAATTGGCACAAAAACATTCAATTGATCCTTCTAATATGCAAGGCGGCGATTTAGGTTGGTTTGTTGAGGGACAAATGGTAGAACCGTTTTCTAAAGCAGTAGTCGGTTTAGAAAAAGGCAAATACACACAAACCCCTGTGCAAACGCAATTTGGCTGGCACGTTATCTTGCGTGAAGACTCCAGACCGCAAGTGCCGCCCCCTTTTGAGCTAATAAAAGATCAGTTGCGTCCGGGAATTCAACAACAAAAAGTACAAGCAATGTTGGAAGATTTGCGTAAACAAGCAAAAGTTGAAATTTTGATGCCAGCGGACAAACCTAATCCAGTGACCGCCGCCCCTCCGACAGACAAGAAAGCGCAACCGGAAGCGGCTAACGCAAAGCCAACCGCTGAACCTGTTAAAAAATAGCTTTTTATGTATAAATTGAGGAGAGTTTTAAGATTCTTCTCAATTTTTCAAACAACCAATCTACACTCTAATTCATTGCGACACTTTAGCGATACTCAATATAAATTGCTTACCTTATTAGCAGACGGTAACTTTCATTCTGGAACGATGTTAGCTGACGCTTTGCAAATTAGTCGCAGTGCAATTTGGAAACACTTGCAAAGTTTATCAGTTTTTGGCATTGATTTGATTGCGATTACTGGCAAGGGTTATCGTTTAACACAACCGTTAGAATTATTATCCGTTCCACAAATTACTGCACAATTATTACCTGAGGTAAAATCATTAATGACTACCTTAGAGATTTATCCACAGCTCGATTCAACCAATCGCTACTTAACGGAACTTGCTCAACATCAAACTACAACCGGATGTATATGCTTTGCCGAATCGCAAACAGCCGGTAAAGGACGACATGGACGACATTGGGTTTCACCCTTCGGCAGTAATCTCTATGTTTCTATATTATGGCGGTTTGATAATGATTTAAGCTGTTTAAATGGATTAAGTTTAGCGGTTGGGGTGGCAGTAATCCGTACACTCACAGCAATCGGTCTGTCAGACATTGGCTTAAAATGGCCGAATGATATTGTTTGGCAAGGCAAAAAACTGGCCGGTATTTTAATTGAAGTGTCAGGCGAAGCCAGTGGTCAATGCACGGCAGTTATTGGTCTTGGATTAAATGTGTCTTTACCTGCTAAACACGCGCAGTCGATTGAACAACCCTGGACAGATTTACAGCAAATAACGCCTACAACGCATTATTCCAGAAATGTATTAGCAAGTGCATTATTAAACCAACTATTACCGGTGATTGCACATTTTGCAACCGATACCTTAAATCATTATGTAGCAGAATGGCGCAACTATGATGCTAATTTAGGAAAACAAGTCAGTGTGTATGTGGGAGCACAACAGATTGACGGGGTGGTGTGTGGCATAAACACACAAGGATTACTATTACTCAAAACCACCAGCGGCGAAATAAAAACGTTTGCCTCCGGTGAAGTCAGTTTTCATACCAGATAGCACAACCATATTGTTGTTTTCACCACAACGATTGCAGGTAGCAATTGTTATATTTACGACAATTAAAAAATACTTCTTTAAAATCAACAGTATATTGTTGGCATGACTTGTGCTTTATTTCATTTAAAGTACATTAAATGAGGTCAACAAAATGCAATTGCCCGTTTTAAATAATCCCCCCGTCGCAAAAAGCGGCTGTTCTGCCAGTTCGTGTGGCACAACCGACAATCAAATGGATAGCTTGCCCGATTCCATTCGTGAAAAGGTGCAAAATCACCCCTGTTATTCTGAAGACGCGCATCATTACTTCGCCCGAATGCACGTTGCTGTTGCCCCTGCGTGCAATATTCAATGCCATTATTGCAATCGTAAATACGATTGTGCCAACGAATCACGTCCGGGCGTGGTGTCAGAAGTATTAACACCCGATCAAGCAGTGAAAAAAACCATGGCGGTGGCAGCAAATATTCCACAAATGACCGTATTAGGTATCGCAGGTCCTGGCGACCCATTGGCGAATCCTGAAAAAACCTTTGAAACCTTCCGCCGTTTAAGTGCGGAAGCTCCAGACATCAAATTGTGCGTTTCTACCAATGGTTTGGCTTTACCGGATTCGGTAGAAGAACTGGCAAAACATAATATTGACCACGTCACCATCACCATTAACTGTGTTGATCCTGAAATCGGCGCGAAAATTTATCCGTGGATTTATTGGAACAATCGCCGTATTAAAGGCGTGAAGGGCGCGAAAATTCTGATTGAGCAACAACAAAAAGGTTTGGAAATGTTGATTGCGAAAGGGATTTTGGTAAAAGTCAATTCGGTGATGATTCCGGGGATTAATGATCAGCATTTAGCCGAAGTCAGTCGTGTGGTGAAAGCCAAGGGCGCGTTTTTACATAATGTGATGCCATTGATTGCGGAGGCGGAACACGGCACATTTTTTGGCGTGATGGGGCAACGCGGTCCTACACCGGATGAGTTGCAAGACTTACAAGATGCTTGCTCCGGCGATATGAACATGATGCGTCATTGTCGGCAATGTCGCGCCGATGCGGTGGGAATGCTCGGTGAAGATCGCGGCGACGAATTCACCATGGATAAAATTGAAGAGATGGAAATTGATTATCAAGCGGCGATGGAAAAACGCAAAGTGATTCATCAAGCCATTCAAGCCGAAATGGATAGCAAACGTTTGGAAAAAGCGCAAAAAGTGGCGGCAAAACCGGCGGTGGCGGCGGGAACCCGTCCGGTGCTGATGGCGGTGGCGACCAGTGGTCAAGGGGTTATCAATGTGCATTTCGGTCATGCAAAAGAGTTTTTGATTTATGAAGCTTCACCGACTGGCGTACGTTTTATCAGCCATCGCAAAGTTGACCAGTATTGTGAAGGGGATGTCAGTTGTGGTGATGGTGAGTCGGTGTTAGCGCGTACTGTGAGAACTTTACAAGGTTGCGAGGCAGTGTTGTGTTCTAAAGTCGGTTACGAGCCTTGGGAAATGTTGGAAAAAGCAGGGGTGATGCCAAACGGCGAACATGCGATGGAAAACATTGAAGAGGCGGTGATGGCGGTGTATCTGGAAATGGCGAAAGCGGGAAAATTGGATACTGAAAAGCTTAGAGCCAGTGCTTAATAGCTAAACCTGACAGGTGTTTAAGCCCCTATCAGGTTTTTAAAAACTAAGGAGTTATGTCATGGCAGTAAAAATCATTGATTTATGTACTAATTGTCACGCCTGCCTACCGGTTTGTCCGAGCAATGCTATTTATGAAACAAAACCGCATTTTATGGTTGATGCGAAAAAATGCACGGAATGTGAAGGTGCATTTGCGGATATGCAATGCGCCAGTATCTGCCCGATTGAAGGTGCTATTTTAAATTCATTTGGTGAAGCCATTAATCCACCCGGCTCTTTAACCGGTATTCCACCGGAAAAAATGGCCGCTGCAATGGCCGAATTACAGGCGCATTAACATATCATGTCAAAACCTGCATTAGTTAATGAAAACGGTGTTGCACAAGCGGTAGCATTATCCGACCGCGTATATTGGATAGGTGCATTAGACCCCAGTTTGCGCACGTTTGATATTATTCTAAAAACCGCTAACGGCACATCTTATAACGCCTATTTAGTGCGTGGCAGTGAAGGGGTGGCAGTGATTGACACGGTAAAAGAAAATTATGCCGCCGATTTTTTTGCCCGTTTGGAATCGGTGGCGCGTTATGATGAAATTCGTGTAATTGTCCTCAATCATTTAGAACCTGACCATACCGGCGCATTACCCGAATTAATGCGCCGTGCTCCACAAGCCCGTTTGTATATTTCCCAAAAAGCCCAATCTATGCTCAAAGCTTTATTAAAGCAGGAGGCACTTGTTTTTACACCGGTAACAACCGGTGACACGGTAACACTGGGCGATCGTACACTAAGTTTTTTACACACGCCTTATCTGCATTGGCCTGATACGCAATGCACCCATTTGTTGGAAGAAAAAATTTTATTTTCCGGCGATGTATTTGGTTGTCATTTTTGCGATACCCGCTTATTCAATGACGAAGTGGGCGATTTTCGTTTTTCCTTTGAATATTACTATGCGCACATCATGCGACCGTTTAAGGCACAGGTAAATGATGCACTGGATTTAATCGAACCCTTGTTGCCATTAACGCAAATTTTACCTGCGCACGGTCCACTGTTACGCGACCAAGCGTATCGGTATGTGCAGCGTTATCGAGAACTGTCGCATTCTGCGCTGGAAAGTGAAATTAGTGTAGATGAAAAAACCTTATTGATTTTTTACATCAGTTCTTACGGCAACACACGGCGAATGGCAGAGGCGATTTATGAAGGTGCGATGACAGTTGAACGTGTACGGGTGTCTTTATATGATTTAGAAGGCGGTGAAATTGCACCGTTTGTCGATTTAATTGAAGGAGCGGACGGATTAGTGTTTGGTACGCCAACAATTAACGGTGATGCTGTTAAACCAATTTGGGATTTACTTTCTTCACTGGCGGTGGTCAATTTAAAAAGCAAACTCGGCGGGGTGTTCGGCTCTTACGGTTGGACGGGCGAAGGCGTGAGAATGGTTGAAGATCGCCTACGCGGTCTCAAGTTGCGAGTTCCGATTCCCGGAATTCGCATCAAACTTATTCCGACCGATGAAGAAATTTGTCAGTGTCGTGAATTCGGACTGGAATTAGCACGAGAACTTTTAGG
>JACCEE012589056.1_pt1 | contig 23187 bp, 23 predicted proteins | sample 7449931 | NCBI WGS metagenome assembly JACCEE01 (sample SAMN15323457, study PRJNA562643) | freshwater metagenome | isolation source: river surface water | place: USA:Blue River Watershed | collected 2017-08-19 | reverse complement strand
ATTAATATAAAAGGTAAAAAAGATACCTATACGCTTCCTGATATTTATATCTACAAAGAATTTAAAGAACGTAAAACCCTTAAAGGTACTGCGTTCATTTATGGAAAAGTTTATGTAAAAGATTATAATGCTGCAATGGAACCAAAGTCGCCTGTAGATGAATATTACGGCGGTGGTGAAGATGTGTATTTGAAAAAAATAGGAGAACCAACCATTATAGATAAAGTCGAAACCAATTATGATGGAGAATTTGTTTTTGAAAAAGTCCTAGCCGGAAATTATGAAGTCTATGTGTATTCGAAAGACACAGTGCCAATGGCTGGTTCAAGTAAAATCGAATTCTCAACAATTCCACTTCCCTCAAAAGTGAATTGTACGGTATTATCGAACAGCGATACAGTAAAAGTTTCTGATATTATCATGATAAAATAATTTGAAAATGAAAAGATTGTTTATTGCAACATGTTTAATGTTGGTTGGGGGAGCGCAATGTTTTGCTCAAAGCGAATTACCAAAAGATTCGAAAATTGAAAAATACAAAATCAAAAATATTGTTGTCAATAAATCTGATTTTGAAACCGGGAAAGAACAAAAGCATACTGAATATCTAGCAAAATATGATGATAAAGCGCAATTAATTGAGTATCAAGAGTGGGATGAAAATGGGAAATTCGTAAAACACGAAAAATACGAATATAATGCCAATGGTGATAAGACAAAAGAGACTCAATTTAATGCAGCAAATAAGGTTCAGAAAATAAATGAATACAAATATCAGAATGGACTGATAAAAGAAAAAACGTCTTATCTCCCCAATGGAAAGGTAAAAAGCAAAAAAGTATATTACTACGATTTTTACTAAAAGATGGACAAAATATTTGACGAAATACGCTCTGAAATAGACGGTTTCGAACCAATCTCTTTAAAGGATATGGATTCCGTAAAATTGATGAATCGCTGTGATTACAAATTTACATTCAATATAAAACGATTGCCATCAATTTTACACGATTTAAATCGCGATTACAAAGTATTAGAAATCGATGGGACTCGTGGCGCTCGCTACAAGTCGGTTTATTTTGATACAGAAGGCCTTGATATGTATTATGATCATCATAATGGCAAACCCGTGCGATTTAAAGTTCGTCGTCGTGAGTATGTTGATTCTGGCCTAAATTTTATGGAAGTAAAGAAAAAAAATAGTCAGGGCAAAACAGAAAAGGAACGTATTAAAAAACATAAGGAAGAAAATCATTTTACTGAACATACAAGCGGGTTTTTACATCAAATTTGTCCATTTCAATCGCATGAATTAAAACCACAATTAACAAATTTTTTTACTCGTTATACTCTTGTTCATAAAACAGAACAAGAACGATTGACTCTTGATTTGAATTTGCAATTTGAGTTTGATAAAAAAGAATCGAAATTGCCATTTCTCGTTATTGCAGAAGTTAAGCGTGAAGGAGAGCCTCATAAATCAACATTCATGAGAAAAATGAAAGTGATGGAAATTCGTCAAGCCGGTATGAGTAAATATTGCGTAGGGAAAATTTTATTATCACCTGATATTAAATATAATAAATTTAAACCAAATCTTTTACAACTAAAAAAAATAGAAAATGATACTTACAGTAATTCATGATTTGTTACTTCAAGTTTCTTCTACTTTTAATGAGCTAGGAGAAACAATTAAAGAGTCTGATGATGCAACAAAAGCTCTTGGAATTAAATGGATAAATGCGAAAGATTTTATCGAACTTTTAATTCGTTTTGCATTCAACGCAGTTGTTGTTGGAATTATCTCAAAAGGATTTTATTATTCTAAAACCAAACGAAAAGATTTCCTTTTTAGCTTTATAATGATGAGTTTAATCATCTTTGTGCTTTGTTATTCATTGAGCAATGTTAAATTACAGTTAGGCTTTGCTTTCGGATTATTTGCAATTTTTGGAATTATGCGTTTTCGTACCGATTCAATTCCTATCAAGGAAATGACTTATTTATTCGTCATAATTTCTGTTTCTGTAATAAACTCTTTGGTTTCAAAGAAAATCAGTTATGCTGAATTATTATTTGCCAACATTTCAATCATTGTTATTCTTTATTTTCTTGAGAAAGTATGGTTGTTACGTCATGAATCGGTTAAACGTGTTGTTTATGAACGAATTAATTTAATTACTCCTGATAAAAGAGCCGAGTTAATTGCCGATTTAGAATCACGAATAGGTATTAAAATTAGTAGAGTAGAGGTTAATAAAATTGACTTTTTGAAAGATGTTGCCGTGTTATTTGTGTATTATTTTGAGGATGATCAAATAAATTATAGCGATTCAGCAAACTATATTTCTGGAGGCAGTCAACGTGACGATGACTAACAATAAGTCATATATAATAAAAATGAGCATTTGCGGACTGTTTGTTTTAAACAGTCTGTTTTCTTATACCCAAACGAAAGATTTTGGATTGTGGGCTAATTTCTCATTATCAAAAAAAATATCAAAAAAAGTTGATGCTTCATGTAATTTTGAATCACGTTTCCATGAAAATGCAACACGACTCGATGCCGTATTTGCTGATTTTGCAATCGATTATTCAATAAAAAAATATCTTGGCGTTGAGGCGGCATACCGTCCCATACTTGCATATGATATAAAATCGGGATATCAACCGGAACATCGTTTTTTTGTTGGTTTATTTGCCAATATAAAGTTCAATGATGTTAAAATATCATATAAAATCAGAGTACAAGAAAAGTTTTCTGATATGTACAAAAATTCATGGAGTGAATCTGCCAATACATTACGAAACAAAGTGAGTGTCAAATATACCTTATTTGGCACTCCGTTTCGTCCATTTGTTTCATGCGAAATTTTCAATCCCATTGAAAATAATACAATAAGTTTTGTAAATAAAGCTCGTTATGTGGGCGGTTGCGACTATCTCTTTTCGAAAAAAATGAGTTTGTCGCTTTTTTACTTATTACAACAAGAATATAATACCAAAAATCCGGAGCAGCTTCATGTTTTAGGTGTCGGGTTCGATTACGAATTATAATCCCATCATCGTTGATTTTGCAAAAAAATGTATCTTTGAATTTGCAAATTAAGTTCTCAACGATGCGTTTTATTGTTTTTCTGACTTTTCTTTTCTGTTCATTTCAAAGTACTTGTTCTGAGTGCGATACAAGTAATATAAAAGATTCTGTAAAACGTGGATGGAATTTTGGATTTTTACCTGCATTATCTTTCGATACCGATTTAGGGTTTCAATATGGTGCCGTCGTTAATGCTTTTCATTATGGCGATGGATCTCGATATCCCAAATACAATCATTCCCTTTATTTTGAATTTAGTAGGTATACAAAAGGTAGTGGAATAAAACGTTTTTTTTATGATTCAGACAAATTGCTTAAATCAAAACGTATTACATTTGATGTGAGTTATTTAACTGACGAAGCATTTAATTTTATTGGTTTTAACGGTCAACAATCTATTTACGATTTGTCATTTATTGATAAAGACGATAAAGCTCAATACAAATCGCGTCTTTTTTATGCATACAAACGTAATCTTTTTCGCTGTGAACCTATCATTCAGGATACAATTTCGGGACATTTTAATTGGATTGCCGGTTTTGGAATATATCATTATCAAATTTCAACGCTCGACATTGACAATATAAATAAAGGTAAGGTGGCAGATGATACTTTACCTCACATTCCTGTATTGTACGATAAATATATAGAGTGGGGACTCATATCATCAGATGAAGCAAGAGGAGGATGGTTTAATCACTTAATTACCGGAATTGCCTACGATACCCGCGATAAAGAAGCAAATCCATCGAGAGGTGTTCGTGATGAGTTGCTGTTGGCATCGGCACCTCGTTTTATGGGAAATAAAACCTCGAGTTTTAAACTGACTCTTTCTCATAAACAATTTTTCACACTTGTTCCTAAAAAGCTTACGTTTTGCTATCGATTTTTGTGGCAAAGTAATATCGGAGCAACACCGTGGTATGCAAAACAACTAATTCTAAAATCGTATCCGGTATCGGCTTATAGTGAGGGTGTTGGCGGTTCAAAATCGGTTCGAGGAATTGTGCGTTATCGGTTGGTGGGTAATGATGTAGCCTTTACAAATATCGAATTCCGGTACTTATTTGCTTACTGCAGATTGTTTAAACAAAATATACATTTAGGCTTAAATCCCTTCTATGATGCAGGTATGGTAACTCGTTTTATACCTCTAGATCTAAGCGCAGTGTCAGAATCTGAAAAAAAACAGTATTTAAAAGATACGAAAAAAGATATAATTCATCAAAGTGCTGGACTCGGATTTCGATTCATTATGAACGAGAATTTTATTGTTGCTTTTGAATACGGGAAAGCATTTCTTAAGTCTGACGGAAAAAGTGGTTTTTATATTAATTTAAATTACTTGTTCTAAAATGCTCGTTTTTCCAAATAGAGTAATAGATTTGTAATAGAAATGTCAGATTAGTTCGGTAAAGAAAATATTTATAAATATGATAAAAATGAAAAGATTCAGTTTTGGGGTAAGTTTTTTAGCGTTGTTGGGAATTTTTCTGTTAAGTCCTTTGAAACCGAAAGCTCAAGAAGGATCAACACAATCGTCTTCATGGTTACAAAACGGTTGGATTATTAACGTCAATGGAGGACTTAATTTGTTTTATGGCGATATGCGTCAATATGAATATTGGCCGGTAAGTAAATATGAAAGTGAACGCAAATTTGCTTTTGGTCTTATTTTAGGCAAACAATTAACTTCCTTTTTAGATTTGAGAGGTCAATTATTGTATGGCGATTTAGCCGGAACAAAACGTAAAACAAAAAGTGGTAGCATTTTAAATCAATATTTTAATGCAAAAATGTTTGAATACAGTATGTCATTAAAATTGGATTTAACGAGCTTGATTATGGGGGCCGATGATGATAGATTTGCGAATATTTATACATATGTAGGGATGGGACTTGTCGATTTTCGAACGCAACTTAAAAATTTAGGGTCGAACGTTGATGTGATGTCTTATGGCTATGATAATCAAGGTAAAAAAACAAAAGCTACAACCGAAGCTGTATTTCCTGTAGGTGTTGGTGTTGATTTTAAATTGGCTCAAAATCTGAAAGCAAATATTGATTATTCAATGAGATTTGTAAATACCGATAAAATAGATGGGTATGTAAATCACAAATCTGGAATAGATGATATGTATGGTTATTCGTCAATCGGTATTACCTATATATTGAATTTTGGTAAAAAAGCATCAAGTAATGTTGAATATGTTCAAGCACCGAAAGAGCCCGAACCTGTTGTTGAAGCTCCCAAAGAAGATACCGTTGCTGCTATTGCTGATTCCGTTGCTTCTGTTGATTCTTCTGCAAATGTTCAAACCAGTGCTACTGCACCCGAAAAAGCGCAAATACAGGAGCAAACTCCCGCAGTCGATTCGGTTATTGTTTCAAAAACAGTTCATCAAGATAGCGTAAAAATTGAAGAACCGAAAGCAGTTGTAACACCAAAGGTTGAAACGATAACCGCTCCTGTTGCAAAAACGGTAAAACAAGCAACTTCTGCACCTAAACAAACACCCAAACCTGCAGCATTAAAAACACCTAAAGTAACGCCTTCTGTTGATATAATTCAAACAGCAACCAAAGGATTACAATATAGAGTTCAGATTATGGCTCTTAAAGAAAAAGGGCAAATGAAAGTTGCCAAGTTAAAGCTCGTTTATAATATTCAAGATCGAATTTTTGAAGAATATGCCGATGGATGGTATAAATATACAGCTGGGGAATTTGCTACATTAGAAGAGGCTCAAATATTAAAAGCATCATTACAGAAAAGAGGTCGAACCGATGTTTTCTTGGTCGCATATAATGATGGAAAACGAATTCCTATAAAAGATGCTCTTCAGTTACAAGGTAAATAATAAAATAATAAGCTGATATTCAAAATTCTTTAATTTTCTTAATTAAAGAATTGAAGAAACCGTATTAACTATAAGTTTTTTATTTACTTTTACCCATTCAAAAACACATGCTATAATGTGTTGTATTTATTTGATATATAAATAATTATGGATTTTAAGTCGATTCTTAAAAAAGCCTGGTCGGTTACAAAAAATGTATTAAGCACAGTTTGGTCATTTTATAGGGCAAAAGGAAAACCTTGGTATAGAAAAATACTCAGTTGGACATTACTCTTTTTTAGTTCAATAATCGTATATATCATCGCGGTAGAAATGAATTTCTTGTGGCTATTTGGCTATTCACCCAGCGTTCGTGATATAAATAATCCTAGCCAAAATGTTGCTTCTGAAATTTATGCTGCCGATGGAAAATTACTTGGAAAATTTTTCTACGAAAATAGATCTCCCGTTGAACATAAACAAATTTCACCTTTATTAATAAAAACACTTGTCGCTACAGAAGATACTCGTTTTTATCAACATCATGGCGTTGATTTTGAAGCTTTATTACCTGTTTTAGTTGATGCAATGACTGGGCATCCTCGGGGTGGAAGTACTTTAACTCAGCAATTGGTAAAAAACCTTTTTAAAACACGTCAATCAAATCACGGTCTCTTAGGAAAAATCCCATTTGTTAAATTGTTTATTATCAAATCAAAAGAATGGATTAATGCCGTTAAAATTGAATTGTTCTTTTCAAAAGAAGAAATTATTACATCGTATTTAAATACCGTTGATTTTGGTAGTAACGCATTTGGTATTAAGACTGCTGCAAAAACATACTTTAATACAACTCCTATAAAACTGAAACCAGAGCAATGTGCCGTATTGGTTGGTATGCTTAAAGCTCCCACAGCATATAGTCCTATTTTAAATAAGAAAAGATCAATGACACGTCGTAATGTAGTTTTGGGAATTATGTTACGTGACAAAATTATAAGCCAACAACAACACGACTTTTTGATTACTCAACCAATCGTACTCGACTATAATGTTGAAAAAGAATTCGACGGAGTGGCAAATTATTATCGTCGTGCAGTGTATGAATATTTAAAACCTTGGCTTAAAGAAAACGATTTGGATATTTATGCCGATGGTTTGAAAATTTATACAACCCTCGATTATCAAATGCAAGTATATGCAGAAGAGGCTGTTTCGCAAAATATGAAACGTGTACAACGACAATTTGATGGACATTGGCAAGGAAAAAATCCTTGGGTTGATGCCAACAATATTGAATTACCGAACTTTATTGAAACGGTTGTTAAAAATTCGTGGTATTACAGTAAATTGAAGTCTATGTTCGATGGTAATATGGATTCAATCAATTATTATCTTAATAAAAAGGAGAAAATCAAACTCTTTTCATGGAAAGGTCCAATTGATACTGTAATAAGCTTTATTGATGCAACCAAATATTTAAAAAGATTAATGCATGCCGGCTTTGTTGTTTTAGATCCTGAAACAGGAGGTATTCGTGCATATGTTGGTGGTTTGGATTATAATTATTTCAAATACGATAATGTGCGATCAATGCGTCAACCGGGATCAACATTCAAAGCATTTGTTTATACTGCAGCTATGGATAACGGATTCGATCCCTGCGATAGCATTCCTGATGTTCCTGTTACGATAAATTATGTTGAAAAAGGAGAGGCAAAATCATGGTCGCCTCATAATTCCGATTTTAAAAATAAAGGTGGTAACGTATCTTTAAAATATGCTTTCGCTCATTCACTGAATACCATTAGCGTTCAGCTGGAACAAAGACTAGGAATTGAAAAAGTAATTAATTACGCACATCGTATGGGAATTAAAGCACCACTCGATACGGTTCCTTCGATTTGTTTAGGTTCAAGCGATGTTACCTTATTAGAATTAACGGCAGCATATTGTCCTTTGATAAATGGTGGTTATAAAGTTGAACCAATGTTTGTAACACGTATTGAAGATAGCGAAGGAAATGTGCTGAAAGAATTTAAACCACAACGTCAACGAATCTTATCTGATGAAACAGTCTTTTTAATGCAACAAATGTTATTAGGTTCTTTGTCTGAACCTTATGGTACAACGCAAGCTTTGTTCTCGTATGATTTGTTTAAATCAAAAACCGATTTTGGTGGAAAAACCGGTACTTCATCAAATCACTCTGATGGGTGGTTTATTGGGGTAACGCCTCATATTGTTGCCGGATCTTGGGTTGGGGGAGAAGAACGCTGCGTCCATTTCAGATCATCAGCACTCGGTGAGGGCTGTAAAACAGCATTGCCGATATTTGGTCTCTTTATGGAGAAGGTCGTTAAGGATCCTAAGTACGATAATCTTCGAGGCTTATTCCCCCGATATTTTAAAGGTATTAAACGTTCATATTCATGTCATACCAAATATGTGCCTCGCGATACCGTTGATACTACAATGGCTCCAATAGATTCTTCTGTGATAAATCAAATAGTACAACCGGAAATAGAACCGGCAGAATAGAATGAAAAAAGGCGCTTATATTAAGCGCCTTTTTTATTTACTTAAAAGTATTTCTTCCAGCTTTATTTTGACTTCGGGGGTGATGTCTTGTCTTTGTTTCACACATTCAGAAAGTTTCTTTTTAAATGCCCAACAAGTCATTTGTCGTAAATTTAATTTTCGTGAAAACTCATACGATGAACATTCCTTGGTATGACACACACAATAAGCAATATGAAATGCTTTTGTTAAATCGAATCTGCAATTTTCAAATATAGTGTCTACTTTTGCTGATTCATCATGTTTACAACGGGTACAACGCCTCGAATATGGCATTTTCCCTGCACAATAGTTTGTGTTACCACATTTTTTGCAAACAAAACCATTAATCCATTTCTTTTCGGCTAAATAGGAGAGACATTTTTCATTTGTTCCGAAAAGTTTTTCGAAATCATCTTCAGAAACTGTTTCAAAATTAATTGCTTGCATGTATCTTTGTTAAATCAAGAAAATTTTGAGTGATATTAAAGCGATATAAATATTATTCGCTATATTTGCAAAAATACGAAAAAAGAATGAAGCTTAAATTATTATCAATATGTGTTTTTACAACAGTAATGTTTGGTTGTAAATCGGGTGACGACAGTAAACAAAATAAAGATTCGATTATTGTTAAACCGAAAGTCGAAAATGTAGATAATGGTGAAGTTTTGAAACTTGACGAAACTGGATTCAGAACCTTAATTTTTGATTTTAAAGAAAAAAAAGATTGGAAGTTTGAAGGCGATAAACCGGCTATTATTGACTTTTATGCGAAGTGGTGCGGACCATGCAAACAATTGTCTCCTATTGTTGAAAAAATAGCCAAAGAATATGCCGGGAAAATACGTGTTTATAAGGTCGATGTCGATGAACAGCAATTTATTGCAGCTGCTTTTGGCGTTCAATCAATTCCGATGTTATTATTTTGCCCCATTGAAGGAAAACCTCAGGTGACTATGGGATTTATTCCGGAATCAGAATTGAGAACAATTGTGAAAGATGTTTTAAAACAATAAATTGAATGAAAGTATATACAGCTATTGTTGTCTTTATAGTTTGTTTATTTGTTTTTCCCGCAGGGTATAGTAATTCGGGAGATAAAGCAACGGTTATACAATTTGATCAGGATTCGTTTAAAAAAACAATAACAAAAGGAATTGTCGTTGTTGATTTTTGGGCAACCTGGTGTGGTCCTTGTCGAATGCAAGCACCTATTTTTGAAGATGTTGCTCGAACGATGAAGAAAAAAGCAAAATTTGGTAAAGTAGATGTCGATAAGAATCATACTTTGTCTGAGATTTATAATGTAAATTCAATACCGACTATCATAATATTTAAAAATAGTAAATTGGTTTGGCGTTTTGAAGGTGTTACCGATAAAAATACGCTCATTTCGGCAATCAATGACGTTGAAAAAAAATAATATAATGGATATAAACCCGATTAATCTAAGATATTCGAATTTAGCTGAAACAAGCTGTTGTTTATCGTGTGGTGGAGCCATTAATTTTGCACTACCGCAAAAAGGTGAAGTATGTGTCGATTTGGGAAGCGGACGAGGTACTGATGTTATTCGGATGGCAGAAAAAGTTGGCGAAGCTGGTTTTGTTTATGGGATTGACATAGCAGAAGGAATGCTTTTGAAAGCCGAAAAAAATGCGCAAAAATTAGGAATACAAAACGTGAAATTTCTTAAAGCAGAACTCGAATCATTGCCTCTTGAATCCAATTCGGTAAATCTATTAATATCAAATTGTACCTTAAACCATGCTGAAAATAAGCAAAAAGTTTGGGATGAAATATATCGAATATTAAAAAAAGGTGGACGATTTGTTGTAAGCGATATTTATGCACAGCAACCTGTGCCAGAAGAATATCGTACAAATCCACAAATGGTTGCTGAATGTTGGGCTGGTGCTGTTACAAAAGATGAATACACAAGAATATTAGATAATTCTGGATTTTTAGGTGTTGAAATTTTGGAAGAAAGTCAACCTTATGAAAAAGGAAAAATTACTGTATCGAGTTTTACAATTCGTGGTATTAAAAAAGGCTGTTGTTAAATCTTAATTTATTAAATGATGAAATAGCCATAAGCAAAACTTGCATACCATGCGAGAATGATTTTATGGCGTATTCCATGTGACAAATAAAAATTAAAAAATATAAACACATGAAAACACTTATTAAAAAGACACAAAACACCGAAAAAAAGGTAGCACAATGTTGTGCAAAAGTTTCTAAAACAGTGGCAGGCTGTCACGACTAAAGAAAAACGCTCATCATTTATGAGCGTTTTTCTTTATATTTTTAACGAACACGAGTAATTTGTTCAAATCACTCGTTGTTTGTTTTTTCAGTCGATGAATCTTCTTTCGGTCCTCGTAGATGAATAACTAATCCGTTTAAAAAATTACGCAAAATTTGATCTCCACAGTCTTTGTACAAAGGATGATCTTCTTTTCGAAAAAATGCGCCAAGCTCACTTTTTGATATTTTGAAATTGACTAAATCAAGAATCTTGATGATATCGTCATCGCGAAGTTGTAAGGCTACTCTGAGTTTTTTTAGAATATCGTTATTTGACATATTGTTAACTAATAATTAAATGTGTTTTCTTTCCCGAAGATAATATCCCATTTTTGTTTTTTGAGCTCAGAATACGAAAATTCAAACCGTTTTAGAACTAGATTTTTCTTTTGTATTTCGCTCCATTTGATGTTTTCAATGTCATCGGCATCAAAAACAAAAATTTGTAATTTAAAATCTTTGCTTTTAGACTTAAAAAAAGCTTCCCAATTTCCGTTTTTGGTTAATTGTACGCAACGAGAATAATATTCGTAATTTCCTTGTTTTATGGGTGTATTATTATCTTGGTTGTTGAATGTTAAGCTGGTATCTGGATAATTAAGGCTATATATTGCGTAAATGGTTTGAGGCGAATAGTTCAAGACATGCAGACGGTTGTCGAATTCGTTGTCTGTGTTGTATGCTTTACAGCCTATCAGCGTACTGACTAAAAGACTTCCGATAAATAGATGTCGTGTTTGTATAATACCATTTAATATATTTTTGCCACAACGCATGCTGTTAGATATTATTCCCCAAAGATTGATTCGATGAATGTAACTTTATCGAAAATTTGTAGATCTTCGATGCCTTCACCAACGCCAATATATTTTACCGGAATGTTAAATTGATCTGAAATTCCGATAACAACTCCTCCTTTTGCTGTTCCGTCTAATTTTGTGATGGCAAGAGCATTTACTTCTGTTGCTTTGGTAAATTGTTTTGCTTGTTCAAATGCATTTTGTCCCGTCGAACCATCAAGAACAAGTAGTATTTCGTTGGGAGCATCGGGAATCACTTTCTTCATCACATTTTTGATTTTCGAAAGTTCATTCATCAAATTGATTTTATTGTGTAAGCGTCCTGCTGTGTCAATAATGACTACATCGGCGCTATTTGCAACGGCAGAACTGAGCGTATCATATGCTACTGAAGCCGGATCAGAACCCATTTTTTGCTTTACAATAGGTACGCCAACCCGTTGAGTCCAAATATCAAGTTGATCGACTGCTGCTGCGCGAAAGGTATCGCCAGCTCCGATGATGACTTTTTTACCCGCTTGTTTAAATTTATATGCTAATTTGCCAATCGTTGTTGTTTTGCCAACTCCGTTAACACCTACAACCATTATTACATAAGGAGCATTTCCTTCTTCGAAATTGTAATCATGAAACGATGTTGCATCGTTATGTACGAGTAGTGATGTTATTTCTTCTTTAAGTATCGAATTGAGTTCTGTTGTTCCAATATATTTATCTTTCGCGATACGTTGTTCGATGCGTTCAATGATGCGAAGGGTCGTATCAACACCAACGTCTGAAGAAATTAGAATTTCTTCTAATGAATCGAGTACTTCATCATCTACTTTCGATTTTCCGACGAGAGCTCTGGTAATTTTTTTAAAAACGTTTTCTTTGGTTTTTTCTAAACCTTTATCTAATGTCTCTTTTTTTTCTCTTGTGAAAAAACTAAATAAACCCATTTTGAATCTCTTTTAATTTGATTTGCAAGTTAATGAAAAACTCAATAAGTATCACTACTTTATATTAATTAATGTGCAATAAGACAGCTGCTATGTGTACACACAAAAAAGAAGCCTTTGGTGTTCCAAAGGCTTCTTTGATATCGATTTTAGAAAGCAATTATTTTCTTTCTAGGAATTCTTTAACTTGTTCGTTAGGGAGAATTGCTTCTTCGAAGCTATAAGCTCCGGTTTTTTCGTTTTTAACGGCTTTAATAACTTTTGTAAAGTCTTTTGAGCCTTTTTGGAGTGATGCAACTGTCTTCTTAGCCATAACTTAAATTATTTAATTTCCCTGTGAACGGTTACTTTACGTAAAATTGGGTTGTATTTTTTCATTTCCAATCTGTCTGGAGTGTTTTTGCGGTTTTTGGTAGTGATATAACGAGATGTTCCCGGCATGCCGCTGTCTTTATGTTCTGTGCATTCTAAAATGACTTGAACTCTATTTCCTTTTTTAGCCATGGTTTTTTTGTATTAAAATAATTTACCACTATTTGCAGCTTTTGCTAAGGCTTTATCAATACCAATTTTGGTAATTGTGCGTAATCCTGCAGCTGACACTTTTAAACTAATCCATACGCCTTCTTCGGCGAGATAAAATTTCTTAACGAATAAGTTTGGTTTAAAAACCCTTTTCGTTTTTCTGTTAGAATGCGATACATTGTTGCCATGCATCACTTTCTTTCCTGTAATTTGACACTTTCTAGACATATCGTTTGTTGTAATATCTTTTCAAAATCTGAGGTGCAAATTTACAAATATATTTTTCTAATAAACAATACATTCGCATAAAAAAAATAAATATTTCCTGTTTTTTCCTGTTATTAACAAGGTATAAAAAAAGCCGATGTTGTAATCGGCTGTAAATGTGGTTTATATGTTTTTGTGCTGTTTTTAAATGTTAATTAAATCTATTGGTAAAGCGAGGTTCATTTGTAAATATTTCCCCATTTCTAGCGTGTTTTCGTCGGAATAGAAGAATTTTACTTGTGCAGGATGCTTTTCATAGACATACAATCGTTCAAATTTTTCAAGTATATGGAATATCCATTTTATTGATGAGGTATTGCAATAATCGAATCGTAATTCTATCAATGATTTCTGAGCCGGTTTTCTGCAATATTCTGTTACTTCCTCCATTAATGGTTGGAATAAATCAATCGGATTTTCCGGTATTGATTTTCCTTCTATTAATAAATGTCCTGTTAATGGATCAAATGATATTGCCGGATTGACGGTTGTTGCTTTTGTTTGCATATCTTCCATTTTAAATCATATTTAAGTTTCATCCCCCTGCAGTGCTTAAACTGCTGTAAAAATACGTAAAAATACGAAATAACAATGGGTAAATGCCGATTTTATGGGCTCTTGATTGAATATTTTGGCTTTTAATTCATTGATTTTGATTGTTGAACGTGTTTAACTTGGTTCGCAAGCTTATTTTGTTTTTGACAGTTAAGAATAATAATTGATTTTATGTTACTTTTATTCGATGTTTCTATAACGTAAATTTGTTTGATGAAACGTCTATTTCCCTGAATTTATTGAAGGGACTTGTATTTTAAATTATCAATTGTAAACAGATGAAAATTTTTGTTGTTGGTTCCGGAAAATTGGCGAATGCAATTATTGATGCTCAATTATCGATTCAATCATGCGATGTCATAAAATGGGATTCAAAATATACTTATTTACCTGAAAAGGCTATTGTTATTCATGCTGGTTCGGGACGTCAATTGAATGAATGTCTTGACTTTTGCAGAAAAACGAAATCAATATTAATTGAACTTTCAACAGGATTGGAAACTGATACTCTATTGCCTGATTTTCCGATGATACTTTGTCCAAATACTTCGGTTTTGTTGTTAAAGACTTTACATATGCTAAATGTTAGTGGACAGAGGTTTAAAGATTATGATATTTCAATAACCGAGTCGCATCAGGCTTCAAAGAAGACAGAACCGGGAACTGCTTTTGCGTTTGCACGGTCGTTGTCGTTTCCGGTTGAAAAGATAGTATCTGTCAGAAATCCTGAAATACAATTGCGAGATATCGGAATTCCTCATGAATTTTTAGACAAACACGCTTATCATAAAATAGTCATTAAAGATGGAACTGATGAGATAACAATCGAAACCAAAGTGCTTGGACATAATACTTATGCAAACGGTGTGAAAGCTATAATTACTGCTGTCTTGAAACATAATTTAGAAAACCGTCGATATACTGTTTTAGACTTAATAGAGAAAAACATGTTGTAATTGCTACAATTCTCCTTTTTTGAATTTCTCTATCATTTCGCCGGCAATACTAATGCTTGCCGGATAATTTGGTAGATTATCGCGACTAAACCACGCTGCTTCAGCAATTTCTTTTTTATCAATCGTGATTGGTTGATTTTCGTCTGCTTCTGCAATGAACCCAATCATCAATGAGGACGAAAATGGCCATGGTTGACTTTTATAATAACGGATGTTTTTTACATCAATTCCTACTTCTTCCTTAACTTCGCGCAGCACCGTTTCTTCGAGTGTTTCACCAATATCTGTGTAACCGGCAATTAACGAATACCAATTTCCAGCAAATTGAGCATTTCGTGCAAGAAGTATTTTGTCGTTACTTTTGATTGCAACGATGATTGCTGGCGAAATTTTGGGATACACAAGCGCCTTGCATGATGAACATTCTAATGCTCGTTCGTCCATTTTATGCTGCATTATTGAACCACATTTCCCACAGAATTTGTTGTGTAAATACCAGTTTGAAAGATGAAATCCAACAATTCCAATCCAAGCTTGTTCCGGGGCTTGCATATTCCTTAAAATATTAATATCATTAAAATTCAATTGGCTTTCAATATTGTCGAAATTTTCAGTCGTATATAAATAACAAGACACATTGTTGAGTGTGAATAAAAATAGCAAATCTGTTTTTTCTGAAATATGCGGGAAATCTTTTTTTCGAGGAATGACATCTTCATCATTCACTGATTTCAAAAGTATCGAACGTTCTTTATAACAAAGTATAAAATCATTTTCTCCAATGTGATTGTTTGCGAGATAATGATTGTTAAATTGATGTGGTAAAATATCTTGAATCATAATTTTTCAAAAGGTATTGGTGTTAAAAAATCGATATTCAATATTACAGTATTTTGGTAAAATAAATTCACTGAGTTTTCAATAGTTATTATCGTTTTTCTGATGCACTTCAATAAAAAACTTGTCGAATATCAGTTTCCTGACGGATATGGTTATAGCTATATTTCTTGTTGTCAGTAATTTCTCCATCTATCTTTGTTTCAATAAAAAAATAAAAATAAGACTATGGAAAAGATAATAATTATAGGAGGAGTTGCTGCAGGAGCAACAGCAGCGGCAAAGGTACGTCGCATTTCGTCAACGGCACAGATTACAATGATTGAAGCCGGTGCCGATATCTCGTTCGCCAATTGTGGATTACCTTATTATATTGGTGGCGATATCAAAAGTCGTTCGAAACTGATTCTGCAAAGTCCCGAAAGTTTTAAAGAACAGTATAATGTTGATGTATTTACCCACACGTTGGTAACAGCAATCGATCGGCAAAAACATCTTGTTACAACAACCGATGTTCGAACTGGAGAGCAAAAACAATTTGAATATACCAAATTGATTCTTGCCCAAGGTGGTCGACCAATTAAACCAACAATTTCAGGTGCCGACTTACAGCATGTTTTTTCTCTGTGGACCCTCGATGATATGGACAACATCAACCGACATATAACTGATAATAAACCCCAATCGGCCGTTGTTGTTGGAGGTGGATTTATTGGACTTGAGATGGTAGAAGCTCTTGTAAAACGTGGTTTGGACGTTCATGTTGTAGAAATGATGCCGCATGTGATGAGCATTATGGATGCCGAAACTGCCGGATTTATTGAAACAGAGATGCTGTCGTATGGTGTGCATATTCATACCAATGTTGGTGTAACTGAGATAACGTCGAAAAATGTGAAACTTGCTGATGGTTCTGTTCTTGATGCCGATTTAGTGTTACTTTCAATTGGAGTTCGTCCAACATTGCAACTGGCTAAAGAAGCTGGATTGGAAATTGGCGAATCGGGTGGATTATTGGTTAATGAATATTTACAAACCAACGATGTTGATGTTTATGCTGCCGGCGATATGGTTGAAATTGAACATCGTGTGCATGGTAAAAAAGTACGTATTCCGCTTGCTGGTCCAGCAAATCGTCAGGGACGTATTGCAGCCGAAAATGTAATGGGAGGACATCATTCATATAAAGGAGCTCTTGGTACGTCAGTCGTTCGGGTGTTTGAAGCCGTGGCTGGAACAACCGGTTTGTCGCTTCGTCAGGCAAGGGCTGCAGGTATAAATGCCGATTCGGTGGTGGTTCATAAAGAACATCATACATCGTATTATCCCGGAGCTGAAAATGTAACCGTAATGTTGGTGTTTGACCGAGAAACAGGTGTCATTTTAGGTGGTCAAACTGCCGGATATAAAGGTGCCGATAAACGTCTCGATGTTATTGCTACGGCTGCTGCTGCAAAACTTACGGTGAACGATCTTGCCGATGTCGATTTTGCTTATTCTCCCCCTATTGGCACAGCAAACGATGCGTTGAATATGGCTGCATACACGGCAGAAAATAAGCTGTCGGGTTATAGTCCGTCGGTTACTGTTTCCGAAATTGATGACTTGTTGGCCAATAAAACTTCTGTGATTATTGATGTTCGCGATTATTTTGCATTCGAGAAAAACCACGTGCAAGGTGCACAACATATGCCAATAGACCTATTGTCTGATCAATTACATACACTCCCTAAGGAAAAGCTGATTGTTATTTACGACGAAACGGGCAAAAAAGGACATCAGGCATTAAGGACATTAATTGGTGCCGGTTTTACTCAAGTGGTAAATGTTTCGGGAGGATATATTTCTTTGCAACGTCAGGCTCGTACAATTGGGTTTAAAAATTTAAAAATAGAAACGCTTCCTATCTTGAAAAAATCGGTAAACGATGATACCGAAAACGAAGTAATAGCATCGAACGAAGATGCAAAAACGGCCAACGATGAAGGTTTGCTTATTGTTGATGTTCGAACTCGTGGTGAATACATGAGTGGAGCAATAGATGGAGCCGTAAATATTCCCCTTGATGAACTGCAAAATCGCTTATCGGAACTTGGTAATAATAAAAATCGCGAGATAATTGTTCACTGTGCTTCGGGAGCTCGTTCGGCATACGCACAAAACATGCTTGCACAAATGGGGTATACCAATGTGAAAAACGGCGGCGGTGTTTCGCAAATGATGGCTTGGATAAAAATGAAAAACAATGCCTCGGGAGCAACAAACGAACCGTTGATTGTTGATGTTCGCACCGTTGCTGAGTTTAAAGGTGGTGCATATCCGGGAGCCGTCAATATTCCGCTCGACGAGATTCAAAACCGTGTTTCCGAATTTGGAAATAATCCATCTCGCGAAATTGTTGTGTATTGCGCCTCAGGTGCACGTTCGGCTTATGCACAACGATTTTTGATGCAATCGGGATTTACCAACGTAAAAAATGGTGGAGGAATTATGCAGATGATGATGCGTCGATAAACCAAAATCATTACTTACTGCAAAGCCAACGATGGGTGCTCTATCGCTGGCTTTACTATTTTTATGCTAATAATATAACAAAGATGCATTTTTGCTGAAATATCGGTTTGTAAATTCGTATATTTGAAGCCGTTATGAGTAAATGGTAAATATATGGGTAGATTGGTTAAAGTTGGTTGTTTGATAGTCTTACAATTTCTTGCATTGTCGGGGTTTGCGTCAAAACTTGTGGAAGTAAAAGTTGTCGATAAAGACTATATTATGCTGTTTTTTAAAGACGGAGATGTTACGTTTACTGAAAATACAACAGCGTCGTATGCTTATTCAAATAATGGGAGTAGTGCCAGTGATAATACTCTGGTAACTTATGGAACGGCTCTAGCAACCGCAAAGGTTGCAACGTTGTCGAATTGGACGATAAAATCGACCGATGATGCGAATTTTGGTTCAACGGGCGTATCACCATCGGCAGTTTATCGAAAATCGAAATTGGGATGTATGGCTCAGTTGGCTTGGAATTCAACGACAAATGATTTCAATTATGGTTGGGCATACGATCATTACATTTATTTGAAATTACCAAGTTCATTAGTTCAGGGAAAATCATATACAATCGAAATCAATTCAGGAATCAATTCAGATGTGAATACCAAAACATTTACATACGATATAAATACCTGCAAAACCGAAGCTATTAAAGTTAATCTTGTGGGATATGCTGCAGATGCTTCGATAAAAGCTGCCGATGTGTACATGTGGATGGGAGACGGTGGCGCTCGTGATTACAGCTCTTTTGTTGGCAATGATGTTTCCATATATAATGTATCAACCGGAGTCAGTCAAAAAGTTGGCACACTAGCATTATGGAAAACTGCCGCTGCCGAATTTACCGATGGACATAAATTTACACAAAGCACTGTTTGGAAAGCCGATTTTACAGGATTTTCAACACCGGGAACTTATCGATTGGTTGTTGCCGGAATTGGTTGTAGCGAAGAATTTAAAATTGGAAGCGATGCATATTTCGATCCTTTCAAAGTATCGACACTCGGTTTTGCATACATGCGTATTGGTCTGGCTAAAAATAGTATGACACCGGTGCCTTTGCAACCTCGATGGATTCCAGGAAGTGAACCAAGCGATTGCAAAGTTTGGATTACGTCAATGCAACCATATCACGCAAAATGGAGCTCGCTTGGAAGTGGCGATCAATGGGATTTAAAACAAGAATGGGCAACATATAAAGTTGCTGGAAATAAAACCAACCCAAACGCGTGGGGTGGGCATCGCGATGCAATGGACTGGGACAGACATTTAGGACATATTAGCATTATTTACGATATTTTGTTGCCATATTTTTTGACCGACGGTGCAATTTCTGACGATAATTTAGGAATACCCGAAAGCGGAAACGGCATTCCCGATGTTATTGATGAGGCTCGCTATGAGGTTGATTATTGGTTGCGTGTTCGCGATGGAAAAGGGTATGGTCATGGCATTAATAATCCCGACGGAACAACTCACGAATTCTATCAGGCAGGAACAACAACTGTTGCAGCCTGGGCTAATGCCGCAAATTGTGCAATGTTGGCAAATTGTTTCCAAATTGCAGGAAATACAACATTGGCCAATGTTTATCGCGACAGTGCCGTTGTTGCTTATAATTATGCAAGTGCACAAACCGATCAGCAACTCACGAATACCGTTAATGTTGGAGCCGGAAATATTACTGGAAAAGATTTGAAACTCATGGCTGCAGCATTTCTTTATAATGTTACAGGCATTACAACATACGAATCGGTAATTAATACCTTAAGCTCTTGTACATCTACAACTTCTGTTGTTAAAAATGCCAATCAAAACCAAATTTATGCCGTTGCAGCATATCTAAAAACGAAACAAACGGTTAATTATCCCAACTTGTTTAGCAATATGAAAGCTTCTATAATCAATGAAGCTAAAACAATGGAAGCCAATTATTCCAATTCAAGACCATCGCGTCGTTCGAGTGATAATCAAAACGGATGGTTTGTAAATGAAATGGCTACACAACGAACCATTATCGCGCATGCCGTGTCGGCAGCAGGTTCCGACAAAGATTTTTTCCTCAATGCACTTGTTTTAGAAGCCGATTGGACTTTAGGTCGCAATCCGTCAAACATGATTCAAATGACCACAGCAACAACCTCATTGGCTACAAAACGCAGTGTTCAGAATATGTATACCTCGGGTTGGAACGACGGTTCTGTAGGATTGCATCCCGGACATACGCCTTATATGAATATTTATGATTGGGGTGGTTTGATAATGGGCAATCCAACATGGATGGTCAATAAATGTTACCCTACAGCATTTAACGGAACAGCAAATGCTTCCAATTTGTTATGGCCTATGGGTGAGTTATATTTTAATACTCGCTATGTTTATGCTGCGAACGAATTTACGCCACAACAAACAATGCGAGGAAAACAAGCTCTTTATGGCTATTTATATGGAATCAGTCCGGCATCGGCAAAAGGATGTGCGATGCCAAACATCACTGGGCCTACAAACCTTTGCGGATTAAATTCGGGTGTTTTGGCTACGAATTTATCGGCAAACGGGAAAACATTCACATGGTATAAAGACGGAACGAAACTCAGCGGCCAAACAGGTAATACGCTCACCGTCACTCAAGCCGGTGTTTATAAAGTTGATGTCGATTCAAATAGCTGTGTAAAATCTGCTCAAACTACCGTAAATGCTTCTTTGCAAGTTAATTTGGGTGCCGATATTGAATTATGTGCATTAACATCGGCAGAACTCGATGCCGGTAATGCTTCAATTCCAAATGTTACTTATAAATGGAATACCGGTGATACAACACAAAAATATACTGCTTTAAAATCGGGGACATATACCGTTTCGGTAAGTGCTGCAAATTGTTCAACGGTTAGCGACACCGTTCTTGTTAGTTCCAAGTTGTTAAATGTAACAAACGATACCCTTTGTTCTGCAGGAAATGCATTATTGTCAGTTAACGGAACTGCAAGTTATAATTGGTTTGATGCAGCAACCGGTGGTACTGCTATTTATGCCGGAGCAAGTTATACGCCTTTAGTATCTGCAACTAAAACCTATTATGTTGAAGAGGCCGGAGGATTAAGCGCATCGATAGGTAAAACCAGTATGGGAACCGGTAGCAGTTGGTCTTTAGGTGCAGAATATTTTACTGAAACCGATAAAATAAATATTGTAACTGTGACCAAAGCTGTTACTCTGGAAAGTGTGGCCGTTTATTGTACAACCGCCAATACAAGCGTGACGATAAACTTTAAACAAGGAGCAACGGTAGTGTATACCAAAACCGTTGTGGCATCGGGTACCGGAAAGCAAACAATTCCTTTGGGCTTTACATTACAACCGGGAACGTATACTGTCGATGCCGATGGAACAAATAATGCTCTGACTTTTGAAGCCTCGGGTGCAACGTATCCTTATTCATATGACGGATATATATCGTTTACCTATAATGCAAGCTGGCAAAGTTCGTGGTATGGTTTGTTTTACGATTGGAAAATTACTGTTGGCAGCGGATGTTCACGAACTCCGGTTGTCGCTGTTGTCGATTCAAAAAATGCAAAATGTAATGGTATTATCGATCAACCGATACTCCTTAATGTTGGTTGGAATTTGATATCGTTTTATGTATCGCCAACACAAAAAAGTGTCGATTCGGTATTTAAACCAATTATTGCAAATGTCGATGAAGTAAAAAACTACGATGGCTTTTGGAAGAGCGGACAACTACCAGCATACAATTCCTTGAAAAGTATTGCCGACGGAGGTGCATATCTTGTGAAAATGAAGACAGCATCAACGTTACATGTATTAGGAGCTTATGTTACATTACCATATAGCATCTCATTACAAACGGGATGGAATTTGGTAGGAAACCCAATGCCATCGGTTCAGAGTATTTCGTCGAAAGTTGGAAGTATACCGGTGCAAAGCATTAAAAACTTTGAAGGATTTTGGATACCGGGAGGAACATTAAATTCAATCACAAATTTTGAACCCGGCAAAGGTTACTTTATTAAGACTTCGGGTAATACCGTCCTTAAATATTAAACCAAATAGCACGATCTAAAAATAATATTAATATGTATGGACGCAGAACTTGATGAAAAAACTGAATGGACAAATATAAGAGAGGAATTAAACAAAACTTATAATTATAATGAGACTTGGGACGTAGCAATTAAGTTATTAGAAAAGCGACTTAAACGCAAATATTTTGACCCAATTCAACTCATTATCGAAGAAGATATCTTAGTAGGTGAAGGATTTACCATTGTAACTGTTCAGTGTGCCTTGATTGAAATGTTTGCTGCATTTAGACAAGGTAAAATATTTAACCATAAAAAATCGAGTTCATCGCCGAAGTATGAATATAGAGAAAGTCAAAAAATGTTTACAAGTTTACTTCATACATCCACAATTTTTCAGGACAATTTTTGGCAATATAAACATAAAGATATAAAAGAGAATGACAAACCTTATAATGCTTATGACTTTTATAATAATGTTCGTTGTGGACTTATACACGAAGCAAGAACAAAAGATAATTGGCACATAACAGCAACGTCTCTTACAAATACAAATAAAAATGAAAAACAATTTATTTTAACGGAAGGCAGTGTAATAAAAATTAATAGGACTTTATTACATTATAGACTATTGGCCTACTTGGATGAATATTCTAAAGAACTTAGAGAAGAAACTAAAACCGGTAGTGATTTAAGAAAATACTTTGCAAGAAAGATGGACCATTTATTTAATTTTCTATCTGACCTGCAATATGATTGGTGGATAGAATATCCTTCTAGTTGCTAACTAGTCGCTCCTTAATAATTGTATAATGTTTTATTTAATAGGTATTTAGTGCTTTATTAATTGTTTTTTTGTCTGACTTATTTTGCAAGGAAACTCATTGATTTGACT
>JACCEE010004337.1_pt1 | contig 23189 bp, 17 predicted proteins | sample 7449931 | NCBI WGS metagenome assembly JACCEE01 (sample SAMN15323457, study PRJNA562643) | freshwater metagenome | isolation source: river surface water | place: USA:Blue River Watershed | collected 2017-08-19 | reverse complement strand
CAACCGAGTTGAGTTATTTCTTTGATGTCTTCCGCATATTGGGCGATTCGGTTGGAGTCAATTCCGAATTGTTTATCGCCCATCAGGGCTTCGCCGGAGAGTTTTACGAGAACGCGTTTGTATTTCATTGCAGTGCAAAGATAGGTTTTTACGGCTTATTCAGTGCCTTTGATGCGAACGGTTTCAATAATTTCTGGTCCGAGGTGCGTTTCTAAGATCTTTAAGTAATTCTTCGTGGCTGTAAATCCGAATCCGCTATCAAAAAATGTGCTGAACGCTAAATTCCAGTCACTCTTTTTTGGAAAAATAAATCCGAAGTATTCTTCCCCCATTTCGCCGGTACGTTGAATTTTCAGGAAGGCATCTTTGTTTTTTTGAAGGTAGCTCCAGTAGGTTACGGCGTCCACATATCCAAAAAAGGTGGGATCGGTAGAGATGACTTTCAAAATGTCATCCGGATTGTTGAGGTACGTAACCCGTAGATCTTTGAGGGTTTCTTTTTTCAACGCTTCGAGCGCTTTTTCGTGAACCGATCCTTGAATGGTAACAGCTTGAAGGTTGGCAAAAGCAGCTTTGATTTCGGAGGAGTATACCATGGAAGGAACTTCTCCCGAAGTGATGAGCATGGAACGATTGCGGAGATAGGGAGCAGAGAAATTAACGAATTTGCTTCGTTTTTCGTTGATGGAAACGGTCGCTGCCCCGATGAGCGCATTTTTCCCACCAGTAATTCGATTGAATACCAAATCAAAACTGGGAAGGTCGAAATAGCGGTACTCGATGGTAACACCTTTTTCTTTTTTCGCCCAATCGGCAAATGCCTGTAATAAATCGTATTCAATTCCGGCCAGCTTTCCTTCTTCGTTTTGGTAAAAAAACGGCGGATTGGATAGATAGGCCACATCAACACGGGCTGTTTTCGTTTTCAAAGCTTCAGCCCATGAAATATTTGCTTGAGCAAATGCTCCGAAACTCGAGATTAGTGCAAAGAAAAAGATCCAAATTTTTTTCATCTTAAAGATTTTTGTAGGGATAGTAAACAAATCCAGCATCGTTATTCACCACAACGAAAACACACATGTGGGTTTCTGGGTCTTTGTATTGACCCCGAAATTCATCCAACTTGGAACGATCGACGATGCCCTTTTTTACGAACTCCTCCAAGGCCGAAATGTTGATGGACCATTGGGTGTACAAGGTTTGATGATCCAAGACTTGGCTACCGAGTTTAATTCCACCAAATTGATAGGCAACGAAAATGGGAAATTTAGAAATACCCGAGTCGAGCACTTCTCTGGAAAAACCAATGAGGTAATCGTTATAGTAATCGAGATCTTTTTTCAGACTCACCAAAACGGGATTGTCTTCTATTTTCTTGGGGGCTTGAAAATCAGACGGATTCATGGGGCAAAGGTACGACCTTTACTTCTTTTTTGAGTTCTTTTTCACCTCTTTGATGAGGTAGTCGACAGAGGCTTCGTTGCTCTTGATGTTCCAAAAATTACCGCCTCCTTTTTTCGAAAGTTTGCGAAGGAATTCAACGGCTTCGGCATCGGTTCCGAATGCAACCACCGAGAGAGGAATGCCTGATTCAGCTTTCTGAGCCACCATTTGGAAGATTTGCTCTTCGGATAGATCTGGGTTATTGAAAATACCGTCGGTGGCGAGGATGATTTGGTTATTGCCGCCTTGAATGTACTTCGATTCGGCGTAGCGATAGGCCGTCTCCAATGCTTGTTGTCCGTAAGTCCTTCCACTACATCCTAGCGAATCGATGTGTTTGAGGATGGAGTCTTTTAAATTCGCTGGCGTTGGAGGTACCAAAACGCCAACAGAAGTCGAATAAACAATCACCGAAATATTATCTACGTCGCGAAGGACCTCAAACAAGCGGTGCATGGCTTTTTTCATGACCGGAAGTTTGTGGTTAGATCCCATGGATGCCGAAACATCGAGGAGGAATACAATGTTATTGGGTAAAAACTTTTCCGTTGAAAGCACTCCGGTGTCTTTTTTGGAAGGTAGTGGCTTGGTTTGTTCGTTCAGTTTGGAAGAAACCGTCTCGGGCGTTGTGTTATAGACGATTTTCGTCATTTCAATCAGAAGGGTGTCGTTATTAGGGCCGATGGTTTTTGTTCGAAATGCAGGTTCATAACCTATTTTTTCGGCCTTCCACTGATAGGTTTGGGGAACCATGGTGGTGGTAATTATTCCCTTTTTATTGGATACCAATTGTTGAAGTGCATATCCTTCTCCTTCCATCATAACATTAACTCCTTCTACGGGCCATCGGGATAAACTTTCTACCACTTTAATTTTTACGGGGATACCTTGAATGGTGGTGGCGGATGGTGATGTTGATTCGGGTTGAATGGGCAGGGTTTTTACCGGTTCATCTTTCATCAATTGAATGGTAATTAACTCGGCCTTTTCTGAAACTTCCTGTGGGATTTCAAATCCGGAATACCCTTCTTTTTCTACGGCCATGCGGTATTGTCCGGCATAAACGGTTTGGCTGATTTTTCCATCTTGGGGGGTACGTAAAAAGGCGTAACGATTTTTCTCGTTTTGAAGAATAACCTTCGCATCTTTCAACGGTAATTTGGTTTGAGCATCCAGTACAATGGCTTGGAATTTAACAGGTCGCTTTCCGGTTTGAAGTTGGGTTTGGATAGTTTGAGGGGTAGATTTCGTATTTTCTATAGAAATGGTGTTGTTATTTTGAGCGACCCATTCGGTATTCAGAATCGTTTCTGTGGTATCGTTATTTTTTTGAGTGATGGGAAGCAGGGCGATGGCATATTCACTTTTTCCGCTTTTAGTAACCCAAATTCGCCCATATCGGGGATGGTAGCCGGGGGCTTGGATCGACAAACCATGGGCGCCCACACTCAACTCTTTTTTGAATTTTCCTTGGGTTGCCTGAAAAGGAGTTTTTCCCTTGGGGCCGTGGTTAATTTCTCCAGAAACCGGACTAACGGTTTGTTTGGTTAAACTGTCATAAAAGGAAAAAGAAATGGTTTTTGGAGTGATGATATCTGCCGGAGGTTGAGAAAATTCGGGACATTGCATGAGTGCATTTTGACCTAAATTCTCAATTTCTCCTTGAATGGAAAGCGAAAACGGTTTGGCTTGGGTAGAAAGGAATATTTGGAAATCGCGTTTGAATTTTCCAGGTTTTTGGGTGTAGTAAAAAACGGAAAGGGTTCCAGTTTCGCCCGGAGCTATTTCTTCTTGTTGAAATTGAATGAATAAATCTTCTTGGGCATAAGTAGGAAGAAAGAAAAAAGATGTTTTGCCGGTATTTTTAAAAAGGAATTGAGCCGGTTGGTTTTCCCATTGCTGAATTTTCCCAAAATCAAAGGTGGAAGCATTCAGCTTCACAGATTGTGCGTTAGCTACAACGATGAATTGGAACAGAAAAAATAGCAGAAGATACTTCGGTTTCATGGTTTTTCTCGTTGATGTAAAAGTACTAACGAACCTTTGTTTTCTTGGTGCGTTTCTTTGAAGTTCCTTAACCCGATTTAACATGAAATTCCTTTTTCTATTCTTGGTTTTCTTTTCTTTAATTTCTTGCGATGCCCAGCCTCAAAAGCGAGCTGAAAAGCCCTTAAGTACGTCGACATCGGCGGGGAAGATGGATTCTTCCGATGCGTATTGGCGCAAAACGTTGTCGCCGGAAGCCTATGCCATTTTGCGCCAACGGGCCACGGAGCGTCCGCACACGGGAGCTTACGATCAATTGTGGGATAAAGGTGTTTACCAGTGTTTGGGTTGCGGGTTGCCTTTGTTTTACAGCAATACCAAATTCGACGCTGGATGCGGGTGGCCGAGTTTTTTCCAAGCGATTGATTCTTCCAGAATTCGGTATTTGGTGGATCATGAGTTGGGATATCCGAGAACTGAAATTCGTTGTGCGCGGTGCGATGGCCATTTGGGTCACGTTTTCGACGATGGACCGCCTCCAACGGGTTTGCGTTACTGCCTCAATTCAGGGGCGTTGAAATTTATTCCGAAGCACAAAGACGAATAAGTTATTTCCCAAAAGCCTTCATTTGGGCAACGCTTCCGTTAAAAACATTTAAGTCGGCCAAGTGGGGAATACCTGGAATTCGAGCAACGTGACTGTGTTGCCAAAAAACCCATTTTCGCCCATCCGATAGTCGAGGTTGGGAATTAAATGCAACGATCCAAATAGGATTGGCTTTAAAGTCACCTTTGATGATTCGATTGTAGGTGCTGATGTTGGAATAGATGATGGGGTTCCTGCCGTAGTGTTTTTTTAGCCGATTAATCATGGATCGAAGTTCCCTTTTGATGGATTTTGTAGGAAGAGTTTTTGCATAGTAATTGCCCCACTCCTCCACATCCACCACTGGAGGAAAGTCTTTTTTCGTTAATCGAACATTTTCAATGAAGTTTTCAGCTTGCTTGATTCCGGAGATATGAAATTTAAAGAAGTGGTAGGCGCCCATTCGAAGGTGGGTTTTACGTCCTTTTTCCCAATTTCTTCGAAATTGAGAATCCTTATACCAACTACCCTCTGTTGCTTTGATAAATGCAAAGTGAAAACCTTTGCTAGCTTTTTCCCATTGAATAGTCCCAGAATGGGCTGAAACATCGAATCCTCTTGCGGGATATTTTTTCTTTGATGCATGCACTTCCTGTGCCTTTGATAAAAAAGGCAAAAGGAAGAAGAGAAAAATTAAAACGCGAGTTTTCATCAATAAAAAAGCCATCCGATGACGGATGGCTTATGTGTTTTAGAAGTAAATTACTTCTTTTTGCAGCAAGATTTTTCGCCTTCTTTCGCCTTGTTGCAAGAAGCTTTCTCAGTTTCTTTGCAGCAAGATTTTTTCTTAGCGTCTTTCTTTTCAGTTTTTACTTTGTCAACCAAAGTTGAAGCCGAAGTTGTGCTAGCAGCGAAAAACATCGCAAGAGCAGCAATAGCGAATACCTTTTTCATAATTTTTTATTTAGTAACCGTAAAACTAAACAAACTCTTTTATGGTTGCAAGTAAAAAAAATTATTCTTGAACTCCCTGTTCTAAAGCTTCAAACCATTCTTTTCCATATTTGCGAATTAGGGGTTCTTTGAGGAATTGAAATACGGGAACTTTCAACGATTCCCCTAGCGTGCACGCCGCTGAACAAATGTCCCAACGATCATAGTTTAATGCCTCTCCCATTTTGGTTTTGGTGATTCTAATGGGATATAAATGGCAAGAAATTGGTTTATTGTAGGAAATTTCACCGGCTTTGTAGGCATGTTCAATGGAACATTTCAAGGTTCCGTCGTCATCTCGTTTTACGAACACGCAGTCTTTACCTTGAACCGTAGTAGTTACCGGCTCGCCTTCAACATCTTCTTCCCAAAAACCATCCTTATTAAGAACGATTAACCCAGCTTCTGACATGTAAGGACGAATTTTTTCGATGTTGTTTCGATAGAATTCAACCTCTTCCAATTCCAATGGGGCCCCATAGTCGCCTTCTTCGCAACAGGCTCCTTTACACTTTTTCAAATCACAAACGAATGTTCTTTCAATCACATCGTCGGAAACTAAAACATCATCAACTATAACCATAGCTCAAAAATAAAAAGAGCCGGATGAATCCGGCTCTAGGGTAGTTCATTTTTTAATCAATAGAATTTGTAGCGATTATCTTCTACTTTTCCTTCTTTCAAGGTTTCAAGAATTCGATTTTTGGCTTGTCCTTGTAGAACACCGTTCAAAGATTCACGTGCCATCTTCAAATCTTGTTCTGGGCCATCGATAAAACTTTCTACTTTGGCATAATAAACACCACTTTCTCCAACAATAGGGCCAAGGAAAGTATTTGCTTTGCTTCCAAAGATCTTTCCAACCAAGGTTAATTCACGAGCTCCAATGGTGGGTAAAAATCCGTTTACAAAAACAATGTCGTTCACTTGTTTCACATCGGTGGAGAGGGCCATGGCTAAACCATCGATGTTGTTTTTATTGGAGGTCAAACCTTTATTCATTTTCTCGGAAAGGATTTCACCTTTTTTCATGCGAATCACGAAAGGTTCCATTTCTTTTTTGATGTCTTCCAAAGCTGGAACACCTTTTTCTTTTACTGAAATTAAGGCAGCAACCAAGTAGTTGTCTTTGGATTCAATCACGGGGAGAATTTCTCCTTTTTCTGCTTCGAAAGCATCACGAACCCCTTTTCGCGTATCGGGGAAGCCGGAAATAGTGCGATCATTAATGCGCAATTCCATTTCGCGTGGTGCAAGACCATCTTTTTCAATGGCTTTTTCAAAGGCTTCCAAAGATTTATTTTTTGATTGGAACTGATCTGCTTTGGTGTAGGCCTCATCCCGAGTTTTGTCAGAAGCCATCACCGTAAGTGCGATGGTTCCAATTTTTACAGAAGGAACCATATTGCCAACGCTAGTAACTTGAATGATGTGCCATCCGAAAGGTGATTCAACCAAGCCAACGGATCCCTTCGGATTGCTGAAGCAATAATCGTTAAAGGTTGGAACCATGGTTCCTTCGGAGAATTTGCCTAAATCACCACCGCGATCTTTCGAACCATCGGTGCTGAATTGTGCTGCCATAGCACCAAATTTAGAAGTATCACCTTTAACGATTTTAAGAATAGAATCTGCTAAAGCTTTGGCTTGATCGCGGTCACGTTTGATTGAAGGATCAGCATTTTGAGCTCCGGCGAACGGAATCAAAATATGACGCGCCCCTACAGAATCGGGACGTGAGCTGCGGGCAAGGATTTTTGACACTTTCCAAGTGTTGCCATCTTTATAAGGACCAATCACTGTTTTTAATGCCACTTTAACTACGGTGTCCTTAATCATTGGATTTACTTTATCCAAGGCAGTGAATGTATTGAAGAAAGGTTCTTCGCTTCCTTTGGTAAGGATGTACAATGAATCATCGTCGGTTGAATTGAATCCAGCTGCTGCATCTTGAATGGCTGAAACAGTGGCTTGCTCATCTTCTGTAGAAGGGGCAACACCAAAAACTACGTATTTAATTTTGCGAGCAGGCTCTTTTACTTCAAATTCGTTTTTGTGTTCGTTGTAATACTTTTCATAATCAGCATCGGTAACTTTTACCGATGAATCATTGATGCTATTGTAATCCAAGAAAACCATGCGAGTGTTGGCACGACGATTGGATTCAGCAATATTTCTTTTTACGTGCAACGTTGTTGCGTACAAGCCACGAGCCACCAATTCATTGTACATTTCTTCTTCAGCGCTTTTGTAAATGTACTTTTCAAAAGATGCCCATTGGTTTTTTACCTCAGGTGTTTGCTTGTCCAAGTTTTTCAAAAAGTCAACAACCTGAAGTTTTCCTGTTTTAGGATCAGTGAAGTTTTGAGCGATCATGGGATGAACATTCTTACCTTGAATAAGATCCCATTTTTCTTTTTGACCCAAAGAGATACCCAATAAATCATACTGTTCTTGAAGTAGTTTCTCTTTGATAATGTCGTTCCAGGTTTGGTCATTAACCTGTCCACGGGCCATTTCGTCAAGGTCATTCTGACGGGTATTCATTTTGTAATTCTCTTCGCTTTCGCTCAAACGAGAACTAAAATAATCGATGGTAATGGCTTCTCCATTCACTTCACCTACGGTGTTTCCTCTGCGATTTCCGAACAATCCGTTCGAGCCAGCAAAGACATCCATGAACAAAAATGAAATGATAGCAAGGGCAATGATTCCAACAAGGATCCCTGCACGATTTCGAATCTTGGTAATAATCGACATAGCGAGTTTAATTTGTAAAAGGCAAAAATAGTTTTTTATGGGGCGGCTTCAAAATATTTTTTTGAAACCAGCCATTTTTCAATGATTTAGATCAATTTGATGCAATCATCACAGGCATGATGAGCATCAATGTTTCCTCATCACCGTTGTTTTCTCCGGGGAACATCAATCCTGGTCGGCTAGGCATGCTAAGTTCAAACGAAATATCCGTGCTGTCGATGTTTGTTAACATATCGATCAGAAACTTTGCATTGAAGCCAATTTCCATATCCTGTCCATCGTATTCCACCAGCATTTCTTCGACGGCTGCGTTATTGAAATCGTAATCTTCGGCAGAAATGACCATTTTATTTCCGGTGAGTTTTAAACGAACTTGGTAGGTTGTTTTGTTGGAATAAATGGAGCTTCGACGAAGAGCATTCAAAAATTCTGTTCGGTTGGCGCGAATTTTATTGGGATTGTTGGTCGGAATAACCGCATTGTAATCGGGGTATTTCTGATCAATTAATCGGCAAATCAAAGTAGTTTCGTCGAAACTGAAGAAAACGTTGGTTTTATTGTACTCAACCTTCACCTCGGTGTTGTTGGCGGGTAAGGCAGATTTCAACAAGTTCACCGCTTTCTTCGGAACGATGAATGACCCCGCCTCGGGAATAGCTAAGTTTTTGATTTTGTGAAGAACCAACTTGTGCGCATCGGTACCTACAACGTTTAATCCTGTTTCGTGCAATTCTACAAACAAACCGGTCATGGCCAAACGAAGTTCATCGTTTCCTACCGCAAAAAGCGAGGTGGATATGGCTTTCAACAAGCGATCGGCTGGAATGGTGAAAACAATGGGTTGAGAAACTTCTGGGATTTTTGGGAAATCATCGCCGTTTTCACCGGATAATTTATATTTTCCTTTGTCGGTTGAAAGTTCGATGGCAAAATTTTCTGCATTCACCTGAAAACGAATGGGCTGCTCAGGAGTGGTTTTCAAGGTTTCCAACAAAATTTTTGAAGGAACAGCTACCACACCATCTTCCTTGCTTTCAACAGGCAAGGACGTGGTCATCGATGTGTTTAAATCGGTGGTTGAAATGGTTAATTTCCCCCCTTTTACATCGAATAAAAAGTTTTCCAAAATAGGAAGAACTGCATTGGTATTGATAACGCCTGAAACGGATTGAAGGTGTTTCAGTAATGCCGTGCTGGAGACTACAAAATTCATGGTTTGATTTTCTTATTGGAGTACAAATTTATCAAAAAAAATTGCGAAAATCTTCAACAAAATTTTTGAACCTCGTTTATCGTTGAATCACCAACTTTTTTACCATTTTCTGTCCGTCAACTTCCACGGTGATCAGATAAACGCCGTGGGGAAGGAACTCTGGTGTTTGCCAAACATGGGGTTGCTGCCCCAAGAGTTGAACCTGTTCGTGGTGAAGAATTTGTCCGCTCATGCTAGCCACATCAATTTTCACCTTGGTTGGTTTTGCTGAACTTAATTGAGCCATCCAACTCCCTTGATTCATTTGCCACTGAAGTCCAATGCCCAATTCGTTGGAAGAAAGTTGTACCATGGTACTATGGGCAAACGAACCATCCCAATCAATCATTTTGAGTCGATAAAACGTATGGTTCCAATGTGGGTTAGGAATCAGGGCAACATAGTTTGAACCATTCCCCTTGCCCGCAATGGTAGCTACGTTGGAAAAATAAATCCCATTGGAAGATTGCTCAATTTCATATCGATCGAAATGGGTTTCTTCGGCGGATGCCCAAGAGATTTCATGGAAATCTCCCATTTGTTTGGCCGAGAATCGAACCAACTTAACGGGCAATGCATTGCCGCCAATACTTCCCAAACGAAAAGGACTGAATTGTGAAACGGTATCGGAAATGATCCAACCTTCCGATCCATTTGAGGAATATTGAGTATTCCCTTTATCTTCCCAAACAGCACCATTAAAGTGGGCAACTCGCAAGTTAGCCGGATTTTGGATGAACTCAGGCCCCAAATTACAACGGCTGCTGCTGTCCCATCTCAACGTAATTTGAATGGCCGTTGAATTTCCAAAATCATCGGTTTCATCCAAATTCCACCCCTCGCATGGGTTCACGGCCGACAATGGAGTTTGCATGGAGGACATTGGAATTACGGCCGGAAATGAAGTTTTTTCATAACTCACTTGAAAAGCATCTTGGGCATGGTCGGGCGCAGAAATGCTCAAATATTTTGGACCGGTAACCAAAGAACCAACCGGAAATGTAAAGGCCGTATTTCCAATTTTCTTAAACCATCCGTTAACATAATAAGAACCTCCGACCGATGTAAAAGTTCCTTGGGAAGCCAAGGTGATGGTATGGTTCCCTTGATCGATCACGCCCCCAATCATCAAGGAATCCCGAACGTACAAGTTCTTCGATGAAGAGGTGGTTTTCCCTTGAACAATGGTTGAAAGTGAAGCCACAGAATCGGGAAATTCCGAACCCAGCTGATGATTGTTGGCATTCGTTTCGTAAACAAAATTCACCGCTGTTCCGTAATTTTTGGAACCCGTTACCTGAATTTGTCCGTTGGGCGATAGACCTTGTGGATGGGCAAAACGAAAGGTTGATCCGTTTTGAAAATTCACAGATCCGCTTCCTGTCATGGTTTCGAAAGCATCCATTTTAAATCGAACTTGGGGAGCAACTGTCATGATTCCATTTAACCCAAACGAACCATTTACCCAAATGTTACCGTCGGGATTTTGACCGTTCGCGTTCAAATCGATGTTGAAATATTGAATGGTTCTATTTTGTCCGTCTTTCCCTCTAATTTTTTGTTCCGTTCCGGTTGAGTTGCTTCCGTACCATTCGATGGTTCCACCGGTTAGGTCGTAGTTAGCTCCAACGGCCGTTGCGGTCAATTCGGGCGTAGTCGTTCCGCTTAATTTTGAAATTCTCAAACGCCCGCTCACCATGGAAAGTCCGCCTGTACCGGTGATTCCCTTGTTTTCAATATCGAAAATAGCGCCGCCCGAAATGGATAAATTTGAATTGATCACGATGGCGCTACTGATGGTCTTGCGGTCAACCCCAAACACATTCGTTCCCGAAACACTCACGTTGAAATAATCCCTTCCTCCTCGCAAAACTTGAGGCCCATTACCCGTTAGTGCTACACTCCCAGCATTCAAAGAATAGTTGCCGGTTAACTGGGGAATTCGAATGATGGTATCGGTAAAAGAAGACGAATAGATTCCACCCAACATCGTTAATGTGCCAGAACCGGAAAGGGTAGAATTTTGAGTTTCAAGAAATGTCCCTTGTTTGATGATAAAGGAATCGGTCTGTACCAAAGACGAAGGAAGGATTACAGCATGAAATGAGGAATCTTTTTCAAGAATGATCCTTTTGTTACCACCTGTCACAGCATTCCCCGTGATTTGTGGAGATGAATTTCCGGTATAGATGAGCTGCGCTCCAGCTTGTACGCTCCTGCTACTCACTTGAACATTTCCAGTACTTCCCGAAGTATTCAATCCTTCAATGGAAGTGACTTTTACACTTCCGCCCGTTTTTAACAAAAAAGTACCCGAACCCGTTAGGTTTTGTCCGTTGAAGTTGAAAACTCCGCCATCTTGGATGTCCAAAGTGTCAGTACTCGCCGAGAATTGAAGGGGATTCCCAACCAGATGGACGGTTTGGCCATTAGGGACTTCGATTCGATAATTGTTTCCTACGGGAATGGACATGTTGATTTCGTGGGTCGAATTTCCAATGAAGGTTATTTTTGAACCGCCATCCGAAGAGGTCAGGGTCCCGGAGGTTCCCATGATATTCCCTTGAATCTCAAGAATGGGCAAACACGCCGAAGCAATCCCTTGGTTCACATTGAAAATGCCTCCTTGAATAATCAAATTCCCATCGATGACTAATTTGGGGAATCCTCCAGCTGTTGAAGCAAAGGCACTAAATTGCCCCGAATTGGTGATCACATTTCCACCGATTTCCACCATTAAATTCGAATTGGCTAGACAGAAATTGTTTCCACCTGTTTGGGTATTGGAGGTTAGATTTCCGGAGGTCAATTTTAGCAATCCTGAACCACCAGCAAAAACCGAAAACAAAGAGCTCGGTAAACCACTAAAAGTTAAATGTCCAAAGTAGGCACCGGTTGAGTTGAGTGAAATTTGAGAAGGATTTTCAATCAATCGCTTCGTGGTTCCACTTCCTCCATAATTCCAATTGGAAATTATGACCTCAGAACCGGTTTGAAATTGTTCTACTCCCCTCCAAATGTTCGATGTATTTAAAGCATTGGCATCGTTCAAGATCATTTTTCCGCCAGAAGCGATTCGTAAGGTATCGGATGAGGTGGTTGGACCAAATGAAGCGGAAAAGACTTCCATGGTAGCTCCAGAATCAACGTAGATTTTCCCAGCTGAAGCAGAAGCATTCACATTGAGCTTTCCGCCAGTTTGAACAAAAATTTCAGCTGAAGTACTCACGTGATTGATATTGAACGTTCCGCCGTTTTCCACTTGAAATTTTACAGTATTCCCAAATGAAGCTGAGGTGCTTAAATTATTTCGAACAAAAATGGTTTGACTGGTGCTAGCAGATGGTGCTGTTGAACTTATCCAGCTACCACCATCGAATTGTTCCCACCCACTTCCAGATGGAAAACTGCTGTTGCCAGAATTGGATGTTCGGTATGCATTGATGGGAAAGGTAGAAATAGAAAAAAGATTGGACAAAATGGTTGTAAAACCCGTTGATTGAGCTGATAGCGAGATATTGGACTGGTTAAGAACGAAACGAATGTTCTCGAAAATAGCCGTACCAGAAACAATAGTCCTTGATTTTGAAGTGGAATCCATGCTTCCAGACGAGGATATCGAAATGCTACCTGAATAATCGACATCGACATTTCCTTCCACATCCACGGCAGAAACCCTCGGGTTCGGTACCATGGGAGCATTGATGCCTGCACCGAGGGGCTGTTGGGTCCACGCTAACTGGGTGGCCGTTACTTCCAAACGATTTCGATTGTTTAAGGTGCTGCTTGAAACCTGGGCGAATGCGGCCAACTGCGATCCAGCCGAACTTACCACCACGTCATTGGCCGATAAGCTAAAGCTGAATTGAGTGTTGTCGGTTACTTTGTTGAGAAACGAAACCCTCAAGGTGATGTCAAAGGAGTTATTGTCGGCGGCAGAAATGGATAACCCACTGAAAGTGATAGAATTTCCCGATGAATCAACCACACCTGCGCTGGAAATGATGGCGTTGCCGTTCGATAAAACGGCTCCTCTAAATTGGTTAAAATTGCTTCCTCGGATGACCAGTTGTTGAACGGTGGTTGGATTGGCATCCGCATCCCCCGAAATTCCACCATCCCTTAAGGTTACCCTGAAAACCGAAATGCTGCCTGAAGTATTGGAAAATGAAGTTGCTTGATAAAGCAAAGGATCAATATCGGAGGAATAAGTGAATGTTCCGGAAGCGATGAAATCGGAGCTCGAACTGGGCATTTGAGGAGTGAGGGCATTGGCCGATGGAGTAGTACCCGAAACCCGATAATTATTGGTGGCGGCTGAACCATTTCCATTGAAAGGAATCAAAACGAAATAATGATTGGTTTGATCAGCTAATCCCGAAATGGTAATAGAGGTTGTTAAAGTGTTGGTGATGAGTGCAGCAACCACACCGTCTCCCAACGTTTGCCCAACCGTGAAGGAAAGTCCATCGGTTGGAACCGAGGTGGGTAAACTTCCCGCTTTCCGAAGGATTAAATATCCATTGGCGTTGGTTAAAGAGTTGAGGGATGAAAAACTTAAAAGTACCGAACTAAAAGAACTAGCCGAGGCCGAAAAACTGCTTGGGTAACCTGTCGGCTCCAAGGATAGGGTGGAAAAATTTAGGCTTGCCGGATTATTCATCTGATAGCAACTTCCATTGTTCTCGTAAACCCGCAATTGATAACTGGTTTGGGGCGAAAGGCCTGAAATAGAAACCGAATTGGCAGTTCCACTGGAAATGACATAATTCCCACTACCCAATAAATCTCCTGAACCATAAACCGAATTCCCTGAGTATGCGTTTCCGTTGGATGGAGTCAAGACCACTTGAGTGCTCGGGGATAGAATGGCAATATTTTCGCTGCCATTACCACGAGTCCATGATAAACTGGCCGAACTCGTAGTGATGGAATTGGAACTAGGATTCGTGGCAGCAACGGTTGGGGCTGTACAAGCCGAAGTAATCCGAATCGTAATATTGTCAAAGAGGGCATTTTGACTAGCTCCTGTTGATCCTTGCCAATAACCACCAAAGTAGGGTAGAGCAACGGAGGTATGGGTGGAATTAATGGAAGTCCCCTGACTTACCAAAGCAACTGAATCGGGATTTCGAAATCCTGTGGCACCATCGTTCCTCAAAAATAATTCCCATTGCTGCGTGGTGGGATTGTAAGTAACCTTGGTAGAGAGGTATTCGGCTCCGAAATCGCCATTCGCGACTAAAATGGGCGTAAAGTTGACTAATCCGCCTGAAAATCGAACCAATTTTACACTATCAAAAGAGCCTGATTGACCCAAAATAACGGCGTAACCTTTGGCCGTAGATAGGGTAGGGTTGGTGGTATCGCATCCTAGAATTACCGCAACTCCGTACGAACCACTCGCAAAACCCGATGGATCGGTGCGTAATTGACGAAAATTAAAAACCCATTCTACCAGACCTGTATTTTGAGTGAAGGTGCTTTTGTAAGAGCTTCCCGAAAAATCGGTGTTGGAGTTGATAAACGAAAATGCCCAACCGTTCGCATTTGCAGAACCCGAAGCGTCGTTTGTGATATCCAAAAATCCACCATTGATTCGAGCACCAAAATCTATCCCAGATCGGTTTATTTTCCAAACACTTCCAGTGGCAATGGGGCTGATTGTAGAAAAAGTCCCACTTGAAGCAGGGGAAGAGAAATTTTCCTGAAAAACGGTAGTTTGAGCTTTAGAAATAAAGCCCGTTACTACCAAAAGAAAACACACTAAAATTAATCGTGCCATGTGAGTATGATTTTCGACGACACAAAGTAACAAATAATTTTTTGGTTAATGTTTAACTTTTTGTTGATTTGGCTTTTTTTACGTGAACATATCTTGAATTTTGGAGTGTTTAACAGCTGTATTATTTCGAAAAGTGACGTAACTTTGCAGCATGACAGACCGCCAGATTATTTTCTCCATGACCGGTGTTTCCAAAACGTTGAATACAGGAAAAACCATCTTAAAGGACATTTATTTATCATTCTATTACGGAGCCAAAATTGGAGTTCTCGGACTCAATGGTGCCGGAAAATCAACACTTCTAAAAATCATCGCCGGAGAAGACAAAAACTATTCGGGCGACGTGGTTTTTAATCAAAACTATAAAATTGGATACCTCCATCAGGAGCCTAAATTGGACGATTCCAAAACGGTGATGGAGATTGTGAAGGAAGGTGTACAACATTTCGTGGATACTTTAACGGAGTACGACGAAATCAATGAAAAATTCGGTCTACCTGAATACTATGAAGACGGCGATAAAATGGATCAACTCCTACGCCGCCAAGGAGAATTACAAGATATCATCGATGGAAATAACCTCTGGGAATTGGATAACCGTTTGGAAAAAGCCATGGACGCATTACGTTGTCCTGCGCCTGAAACACCCATCTCCATTCTATCTGGAGGTGAACGCCGTCGTGTAGCGCTTTGTCGCCTTCTTCTAAGCAATCCCGATATTTTGTTATTGGATGAACCGACCAACCATTTGGATGCTGAAAGTGTTCATTGGTTGGAGCAGTTCTTGGCCAATTTCCCAGGAACCGTTATTGCTGTTACCCACGATCGTTACTTCTTAGACAATGTTGCGGGCTGGATTTTGGAATTGGACCGCGGTGAAGGAATTCCCTACCAAGGCAATTACACTTCATGGTTGGAGCAAAAAATGAAGCGTTTGGCTCAAGAAGAAAAACAAGAATCCAAGCGTCAAAAAGCACTCGAACGAGAGTTGGAATGGGTGCGTATGGCTCCCAAAGCTCGTCAAGCCAAGTCCAAAGCCCGTTTGTCGGCCTACGAAAAAATGGCTTCCGAAGAATCCAGAGAAAAAGAACAAAAATTGGAATTGTACATCCCGCCTGGGCCACGTTTGGGCGATATGGTATTGCAATTTGATGGTGTTTCAAAGAAATACGGAGATCGCACTTTGTTTGAAAACCTAAATTTCAATATCCCTAAAGGCGCCATTGTTGGGGTGGTGGGCCCCAATGGAATGGGTAAAACAACCCTCTTCAAAATGATCATGGGCTTGGAAAATCCCGATTCTGGTGAAATTACTAGAGGCGAAACCGTTTCTATCTCCTATGTCGATCAATCCCACAAAGACCTTGATATGGAAAAATCGGTTTACGATGTGGTAAGCCAAGGGCTCGATAACGTTACTGTAGGAAATTTTGTGATGAACTCTCGAGCCTATCTCGGCCGATTTAATTTTTCCGGAAATGACCAAAGCAAAAAAGTAGGTGTCCTCTCCGGTGGCGAACGAAATCGTTTGCATTTGGCCATCACTTTGAAAGAAGGTGGAAACGTATTGTTGCTGGATGAGCCCACGAACGATATCGACGTAAATACACTTCGTGCCTTGGAAGAAGGTATTGAAAACTTCGCAGGTTGCGTGGTCGTTATCTCCCACGACCGTTGGTTCATCGACCGTATCGCAACACACATTCTCGCCTACGAAGGCGATGGACAAGTGGTATTCTTCGAAGGAAACTATTCTGATTACGAAGAATCGGCCAAAGAGCGAATGGGCGAATCCAAAAAATCTCGTTTCAAAAATATCAATTAATGAAGGTTTCACCACAATCACTCAAAAAGGCTGAGGATTTATTGCAGCATTGCGGATTGAAAGTTCGGTACGAAAAAGGTACCTTTCAATCGGGATACTGCATCATCCATCAATCCAAAGTGGTTGTGGTGAACAAATTTTTACCAGCAGAGGGAAAATTCAATGCACTTTTGGAAATTTTCAATCAGTTGAATATTCCATTAGAAGATATTCCGGAAGCGGATCGAAAATGGATTGAACCGTTGAAGCAATCCCAAATCACTTTTTGATGGAACGGATTTCGGTTAAGACCGTATTCTGGTTCCTCGTTATTTACCTCATTTCGTCGTTATTGTGGTGGACTTTCGAACATTTGCGTTCGAACGAAATGATGTTTGAAATCCAGAAAGAGCAACTTCAGTTGCAATGGAAGTATGAAAACATGCAAGGTAAAAATCCTTCGCCGCTGTGGTGGAAGGAGAAACTCATTGAAATTGAAGAGCGGCGCATCCGAAGATCCATTATGTTCATCACAGAAGGCGTCGTTTTTCTCGGATTTCTTTTGTGGGGAATTTTTCACCTGGCCAATAGTTTTGTTCAAAGTATTGCCCTAAAACGCAGACAGAATAATTTTCTTCTCAGTGTAACTCATGAGTTCAAAACGCCTCTCGCTGGTATCAAACTACTCAATCAAACGATGCTCAAGCGGGAATTGCCATCTGAACTTCAACATGAATTGCTCAATAAATCCAATCATGAAGTGACTCGCTTATCTCAATTGATTGATCAGGTGTTGGAAGCTGCTCGTTTGGACGCTTCTTTTCACTTGGAAAAAGAAAAAATCAATCTGAGCACCATTGTTGCTGAAACATTGGAAGATTTTGCTCAACGATTTGAAGATGGGGAATTTGAACTCGATAAAAAAATACAATCGGGTATCCACATCAACGGAAATGAAATGGCCATTCGCTCCATTCTTTCAAACCTCATCAATAATGCCATGAAATATTCGGCCGACGAAAAATTCTTGGGAGTTTCTTTAGAAATGACCGGAGATCACTGTTTGTTGAGGATTATCGATCGTGGAATTGGAATTTCTGAGGAAGAAAAAAGTAAATTGTTCCAAATGTTTTATCGAATTGGTTCTGAGGAAACTAGAACCACGCAGGGCACCGGTTTGGGTTTGTACCTTGTTCACCGTTTGGTAAAATTTTTAGGAGGATCTGTAGAAGTACGCAACAATTCACCAAAAGGAAGCATCTTTGAAATACGACTCCCTAAAGTCTGATCGATGCGCACCCGAATTTTATTAGTAGAAGATGAAGCCACGCTTCGCGACACCATTAAACTCAACCTAGAATTGGAAGGGTATGTGGTTCGTGCAGCATCAAACGCTTCCGAGGCATTTCAATATTTCCAAGAGGAAAGGTTCAACATCATCATTCTCGATGTAATGATGCCCGGCATGAGCGGATTGGATTTGAGTGAAAGGATTCGACTCGAAAACCGCGAAATCCCTATTTTATTTCTATCTGCTAAAGGAACCGCCGAGGATCGGGTGAAAGGTTTGAAAGCAGGTGGTAATGACTATCTGGCCAAGCCATTTAATTTGGAAGAGTTGTTGCTTCGGGTGGGAATTCTCATTCGAACTTCCCTGCAAGGAAACGAAAAAAAGATGGAAGTGCATCAATTTCAATTTGGTTCGAACTTCGTTAATTTTCAAACCATGGAAGCGAATACATCGAACGGACCGATTCAACTCACCAAAAGGGAATCCAGGTTGTTACAGCTTCTGGTAGATAAAAAGAACCAAGTGGTTTCTCGGGAAGAGATTCTTGAAAAGGTTTGGGGATACGACGTTTTCCCAAGCACCCGAACCATCGATAATTTCATTTTAAGTTTCCGTAAGTATTTCGAAGAAAATCCCAAGGAGCCCCAATTTTTTCACTCCGTTCGCGGAGTAGGTTACCGGTTTAACGAATAGAAAAAATTAGGGCCGCCCCATCCAGGAGCAGCCCACTCGTTGTATCTAACCCTTGTTCAGGGGGTTATTCGGTAATTTGCAACTTCGCCATTCGAATGGAACGACCCGTTGAGATTTGTACCAAATACATTCCAGATGGAAGGTGTTTCCAATCGAAAGATTCGGTGCTGTTGCCGCTGATGGCAATTTTTTCCAATACTTGAACTTTACCCATCATGTCAATCACTTGAATCGTGGCCGAGTTACCTTGGTTGGACTCAAATTGAATTTGTACATTTCCATTACTTGGGTTCGGATAAATTTGAATGGGGTTCAAATCCATGGCGATGGCCGACATGGGAGAATTCAATGCTGGACGGTAATCGGGATTGGTAAAGTCATAAGGGCGAACCATCAAGTTACCGTTGGTTTTCAACGTATCATTACGCTGGCCGATGTACCCAAGAATATCAAAAGTTCTTCCAGAAGCAACTTCCCCAGCGCGGGTGCGGTAGTTAGCGATGATGTTGTTTTGAAAAAGCAAAGAGGTGTCGGGGCTGTTGGCAAGGGCGTTGTTTTCGCAAGCAACTCCATCCAACATAAATCCTGTAGCCCAATCGGAAATAACAGAGTTGATGATTTTTAGAGCAGAGTTTCTACGGATACGTGCGCCGCGGCGGAAAGCGGGATGAACGGTTGATGCATTGTTGCCGCGGAAAGGACCAATCATGGTAAAGTTCGAGAATGTTGCGCTGGTACGAGGCAAGAGGTAAGATCCGTTCGCGTCGTTGTCCGACTCAAATCCTTCGGATGTTGAAGCGCCGGAAGGCAAGGAATAAGATGGATCCGCAATTTGTGGATCACGAACGGACAAACCGAACTGTACTTTTCCGCTGTAACCGAAATCAGTATCAAAATCATCGTCCAAATTGCGGTAAGAAACCAAATATTTGGCATTAACTGTTCCCCCGTACCATTCGAAAGCATCGTCGTTTACGTAGGAAACTTGAATGTGATCAATTTGAGTTCCTGAACCAACAGCTCCCATGGTCAAACCGTTAATTTCTTTATTTTGAGCAAAAACGTAACCGCCGTATTCAATGCGAACGTAGCTCAAAATACCGCTATTGTCTAAATCATCATTTCCTCCATACATGTGCTCATTTACAGCAGCAAGACCTTCAATAAATCCGAACCCTTGGTTCATTCGCGCCTTTCCCAATAGAATTACACCACCCCAGTCGCCTAAAGTACGAGATCCAATAGGTTGATTCGAAGTGAAAACGATGGGGTTAGTGGCTGTTCCTTGAGCCAAAAGTTTTCCACCACGCTTTACCATTAAACTGCTATTTGCAACGGAATTATCGCCGCGGATGATGGTTCCCGGTTGAATGGTTAAGGTGACCAAGGAATCTACATAAACAACTCCCGACAATTTATAAACTTGGTTGGAAGTCCACGTGGTATTGCTTGAAATGGTTCCGCTGATTGTAACGGTCGTTGCGGGGTAGTTGGTCGAATCGGGAGTCCAATTGCACCAACCATCGGTCCACATGGCTGTTGGAGCTGGAGCAAAGGCTCCTTTGTACGAGGTAGGGTCAAAAAACTGACCTTTGGAAGCGAACGTTGCTGACAGCAACATAGCTAAAGTAAATAGTTTTTTCATAAACGCTTTTTGTTGATGCAAAATTTGAATTTTTACATGGCGTTTATGTAAAGCCAAATTTAAGATTCGGCCAATTTAAAGTTAACTTAGTGTAAACAAAGGGACCTTTGTGTTTAGTTCGGATCGGAAAGATGCAAAATGGGCGCAGCTTTAACCCAACATTCTTCGTATTCTTCCTCTGGATTACTCAAAAAAGTAATGGCACCACCTACGCCCATGCTCGCTTTTTGGGTATCTCTTTCAACCACCAAAGTGCGAATAACCACATTGAAATCGAAATCACCGTTGGGCTCGATGTAACCAATACTTCCGCTGTACAATCCTCTCGAAAAATGCTCCACTTCATCAATGATTTCCATTACCCTTCTTTTGGGTGCACCGGTCATGCTTCCCATTGGAAAAGCATCGAGCAATAAATCCAATCCTTTGTTTTCATCCAATAAAATGCCTTTGACCGTACTGATCATTTGATGAACCCTAGGGAAGGTGTACACTTCTTTAAGTTGAGGAACTTCTACCGAACCAGGCTGGCAAAACTTAGCCAAATCGTTCCGCATCAAATCAACAATCATGATGTGTTCGGCGTTTTCTTTCTCACTGCTTTTTAGTTCAGTCACCAATGCTTTATCGGAAGTTTCACACCTCCTGCGGGTGCCTTTGATGGGTTGAGAAATCACTTGGCTGCCTTTTTTTCGCAAATACCTTTCTGGACTGGCGCCCAATGCCCAAATCTCAGGGGTTTGGTAGAAATTGGCAAAAGGCATGGAGCTTCTTTCGTGCAAAGCGTAAAAAAACGACCAAGGATTGAAATCCTTTTGAATCTGTCCCTGAAAAGGAAAACAATAATTCAATTCGTAACAAGCGCCATTCCGTATGAATTCTTGAATTCTTCGGAGATCGTTCAAGTAATCTAATTTCGAAACTGCAGGCGAAAGCGAAAGCCAATCGGGGGAATAATCGGTCGATTTCCACGGTTGATCTTGCCATGATTTCCCTTTGAGCACTTGAATGATGCCCTCTTTCTTCTGCACCACCCAATCTGCTTTGATCCATTGCTGAAGAGGGTAGTTGGGAGAAGGAAATTGAGTTGTTAATCCGTGAATATTGTTTTTGAGGTCGTAACACAAATGTCCGAAATACCAATCGGGATTTTCTGTTACCGCTTGTTGAATGCTGGTATTTATTGGAGAATTCCCTGCTAAAAAAAGCCAATCTTGGGAATGGTAATCGATAGGTTGAGGGAAGGAAGATTCGGAAGATAAAAAAAACGATTGGTAGGGGAATTCTTTTGCTTGAATTTCAATGGCCAACCAATCGTTTTTCCGAATTTCCATGGGCAATTATCGAAGGATGGTTTGTTCCCGATCGGGTCCTACAGAAACGATGGAAATGGGAACTCCCGTTTCTGCTTCAATAAAACGAATGTAATCGGTGAGTTCTTTCGGGAAATCCGACTCTTTTCGGATGGTGGTGAGGTCGCTTTTCCAACCTGATAGCTTGGTGTAAACGGGTTTTGCATCCTCCAAATACAATGGGATTTCGTTGGTGGTTAATTCCCCAACTTGGTATCCGGTGCAAACCAAGATGTCCTCAAAAATGCTCAAAACATCGGCCTTCATCATGATGAGTTGGGTAACACCGTTGATGCGAATGGCATACTTGAGAGCTGGAAGATCCAGCCAACCGCAACGGCGTGCTCGGCCGGTGGTGGATCCAAATTCACGACCTTCTTTTCGCATGGCCTCGCCCACCTCGTCGTTCAATTCAGTAGGAAATGGACCGCTGCCCACTCGGGTGCAATAAGCTTTGAAAATGCCCATGACTTCTCCAATTCGATTGGGAGCAACGCCCAAACCGGTGCAAGCACCTGCGGTAACGGTATTGGAAGAGGTTACAAATGGGTAGGTCCCAAAGTCGATGTCTAGCATGGTGCCTTGAGCTCCTTCAGCCAAAACCGACTCGTTGTTTTTTAGTGCGGTGTCGATTTCCAAGGAGGAGTCAACCACGGGGAATTGCTTCAGGAAGTGAACGGCATCCCACCAGGCGTTTTCGTTCAATTCGATGCTTGGAATTTCGTTGAACGCCTGCAAAAATTCGTGGTGTTTTTGCTTCAATCGGTCGTAGCGCTCCTTCGCATCGGGTTGAAATAGATCTCCAAAACGCAAACCATTGCGCCCCGTTTTGTCCATGTATGTTGGGCCAATACCTTTCAGTGTTGAGCCAATTTTATCTTTCCCTTTTGCATGTTCGGATGCAGCATCCAGCAAGCGGTGGGTGGGTAAAATCAAATGCGCGCTGCGGGAGATGCGAAGTTTGGAGCGAACATCTACACCGGAGGCTTCCAATTGGTTGATTTCTTTTTGAAGAATGATGGGATCGATCACCACGCCATTCCCGATAATATTTAGGGTGTTATCCCTGAAAATTCCGCTTGGAATGGTGTGTAAAACGTATTTTTGTTGATTGAATTCCAGGGTGTGTCCGGCATTGGGTCCGCCTTGAAAACGAGAAACGATTTTGTAGTTGGGCGTAATAACGTCAACAATTTTTCCTTTTCCTTCGTCGCCCCATTGCAACCCGAGAAGTACATCTACTTTTTTCATGAAATTAGGTGTTCAGGGATTCAAATCCCTGGTTTGATTGATTTTTATCGTAATGTTCGCAAGTTCCGTTTTGTTGGAAGTTTTGGCAACTGGCGTAGAGATTAAGGCTATGATGTTTCACTTCCATTCCAAAGAGGTCGCCCATATCAGTTCTGGTTTCTTGGATGCGAGGGTCGCAAAATTCGGTTACCCGACTGCAATCCAAACAGATCAGATGGTCGTGTTGTTTAAAGCCGTAAGATCCTTCAAATTGGGCCATGTTCTTTCCAAACTGATGTTTGGTAACCAAATCACAAGCCAGCAATAAATCCAAGGTGTTGTATACCGTTGCTCGGGATACCCGGTAAT
>JACCEE011729807.1_pt1 | contig 23218 bp, 13 predicted proteins | sample 7449931 | NCBI WGS metagenome assembly JACCEE01 (sample SAMN15323457, study PRJNA562643) | freshwater metagenome | isolation source: river surface water | place: USA:Blue River Watershed | collected 2017-08-19 | reverse complement strand
TTCCTTATATTATAAATAGGTCCTGCATTAAAAACAATCAACGACGGCTTAACATCGGTTGGAAAGCCATCGAAATTAATATACTCATTACCCCAACCATTAGAAAATGTTCCATTACTCAAGTTATTCGATCCTCCGGATACAGCACCCCCACTAATTACCAAGTTACAGAAATCAAACTCATAAAAGCGAGCGGATAATATCGCAGTTGATGTGTTTTGAACGAATGAAAAATTTCCGGTTCCTGTATTTGTAACCAAAGCAACGGTTGAAGTTGTTCCAACAAAATTACAATTTCCCGGATTGGTTATTGTTTTCCTATTTGCTACTTTTAAAATAGAATTACCATTTACGGTGAATGTAGATCCACTCTTAACTAAAATATCTCCTCCAGTTGTAAACACGCGAGCATTTAGAAAAAATATTCCCGAAGAAACCGTAATATTCCCTTTTGCTGTAAAATTGCTATTCAAATACGCAGTTCCACTCGCTTTGGCAATTTCCAAATTGGTAACAGATCCAGCACCGCTTAAATACTGAGGAGAAACATTTCCTTGAATGACTATTTTCCCTGTACCTATATGACTTCCATTGACAACAAGATATGAATTACAATATATAACTTTGCCATTATCATCAAGAATATTATTCGAACTAATTGTAAAAACTCCATTATTGTTAATATCACCGTCTACCGTTTTGGTCACAACAGGAGCCGATGCTGAACTTATAGTTAAATTACCGTATGTCGGTATTGAAGAAATAACTTGAGCAACTTTCGAATAATACGTAACAGTACTTGTTGAGCCTAAGATGATATTTCCTGCAACAAATAAACTAGGGAAAGTAGTGGCAGATGTTGCAGATCCAAGAGTAAGACCTGTTCCATTCGATAAACCTAAAACGCCAGTTGGATTTCCTGTTATTTGATATCCTCCATCGGCCAAGGTTCCTGAACTAATTGTTAAATCTTTATTTATCGTAATTGCGGTCGATAGTGTTTTCGTTCCCGTTCCGTTTAAAACCAATGTTCCATAACTCATTACACTCGAAGGTAATGTAAAAGAAGCATTAGCCGAAAATACAACAGTACTGTTTGCATCAATGTTTGGCGTTAAATTCGTTGGAAACCAAGGAGACGCTGTCCTCGTTGTTGTATAAACAGCTCCAGAAGCCAACGAAAAAATTCCGGAAGTTCCCGACATTACAAAACCGCCATCATTGAAAGCAACATTTGTTCCTATCGTTAAATTACCTTTTATCGTAATTGCAGATTGCAGTGTTTTTGAACCAGTTCCACTTAAAATAAGATTACCATATCCTCCGGTAACAGAAGATATTACCTGCGGATCAGGTCCATTAAATTCAACAGTCGAGGCCGAATTCAGCGTTACAGTACTAACCATCGTAAATGTATCGCCAATACGAATTGTTGCAGGACCATTAACACTTAACACATTCTGTGTTGAAGTAGACATTGTAAAACTATTGCTTACATTAAGCTCTCCCGATGAAATTGTAAAACATTGAACCCTTGAATTATCGGAAGTAGAGGTCATTTCTACAGATGAACAATTTAAAATTCCGGTTCCAAGGTCAAACAAATTTGTGACACTATTTGAACTTGGTGCAGCAAAAGCGATGTGTCCAACAACCGTTAAACTATATGCTCCACCAAATACGACACTCGTATTATTATCATCACCCGCTATCACTAACGAAGATATTGAATTCGGGATTGACAAATCAACGGTCATAAGTGTGTTATTCGAAATGACAACTTCTCCAGCAGCTACATTTTGTCCCGGATACTCAGTTGCAGCCTCCCAAGTTGTTCCGTTATATATTTCCCAATTCGCGACATTCGACCAATCAACTATTCCACTCACACTTGTGCGATAATCACCCGAATTTTGTCCATAAGATACAATACTTTCAATCAACAAAACTATCGCAAACAATAGTTTCATCATCCCTCCTCTTTTTATATCCATAACGATTGGTGTTTTTTTATTTTATATCTTTTATTAATACATGTAATGATATAAATCATCGTCTTTTGATTGCGTAGTACGACTTTATCTTCCAATTCGTTACTCAAAACCTTGATGATTTATTAACAATGTCATTCTTTAACAAAAATACATATTTACTTAATATCTTATATAAAAAAATATAAACATAATAATCAGGTTTTTAATATAGTACATCATATTTTAATATCTTTACTACTGTAATTCTAAATTTAAATACAATGTATAAAAAGGCATATATTTTTTTTGCAAACGGTTTTGAAGAAATCGAAGCCCTTACTCCAGTTGACGTATTACGAAGAGCAGGCGTCAAAACGGTAATGGTATCTGTTACTGGGAAAGAAAATGTAACAGGATCGCATGATATTACAATCCAAACAGACTGCCTATTTGAACAAACGAACTTTGACGATGCAGATATGCTCATTTTACCCGGAGGAGCTGGTACTGAAACACTTTTCAAGCATGAAAAACTAAAAGATTTACTTATTGAACATTCACAAAAAGACACGTTTATTACTGCAATTTGTGCTGCTCCAAAAGTTTTGGGAAATATTGGTCTTTTAAATGGCAAAAAAGCCACATGCTATCCAGGAGTTGAATCATTTTTAACCGGAGCTCATTTTATTGCGGCACCGGTTGTCGAAGATGGTAAAATCATAACAGCTCGAGGAGCTGGAGCTAGCATAGAATTTGCTCTTACTTTAGTAAAAAATCTTTTTGATTCCCAAACGGCTCACAATTTAGCTGCAAAATTGATGGCTGTTTAGAAAAAATAAAGGAGAAACTTCAAATGGTTTCTCCTTTATTTTTTCTTTTATCTTAACAATGTAATATATCCTTTCTTTTCTTGAGACTTATCGTGGGCATCTTTGTATTTTATTACCCAAGCATACGTATCCGGATCTTGAGGCTTTCCATTAAATGTTCCATCCCAACCTTTTTCAATTTCATTAGAAGTATATACTAATTGTCCCCAGCGATTATATATATCGAGTTGTAAAAATTCTTTTATACCCCAACCTCGGGGAATAACCATATCATTTTTGCCATCTAAATTAGGAGTAAATGCAGATGGTAATCCAACTTCCGTTTCCAATATCGTTTTCAGATTTATTGTTTCTACAACAGTAAAGCATCCCAAAGCATCTTTCATTGTAACAGAATACGTTGCATCCTTTTCAAGCATAATATTTGGATTTGCACAATCATCACAACTCAATCCGGTAGACGGTTGCCATTTATATATGATTCCGTCTAAAGAATCGTTATTCAAGCTATACCAAACATAAGAATATAGTTGATCTTTTGGTGCAGTAATCAATGTATCATCAGGCAAATATACCAACGGACTATGAGGAGCTCCATTATAAGATGGTCGTTGTTGAACCTTTACTTCCACAGGAAAAACCTTTTTACATGCTACGTCCCCAACATTATCATAATGAGAATAGACATTATAAATAGTTGTTTTTAATGGTTTAACAGTAATATTCGTTAAATCGGTACTTTGTGAAATAATACTACTATTTTTTTCTAAAGAATCGATGGTGCTACCTGTCGATGGTGTTAACACAACTTGCAGTACAGAATCTTCGCATATCGGATTTTTGACACTATTAAACACAACAGGATCGGGATATGTCGTTATTGGTTTTATTTGATCATCAGAACACACATCGCCATCGATATGTAATTTCACCGAATATGAGGTTTGTGGGGTTGTGAATGTATGGGTTGGATTTTCGACTCCATCAACGACTGTTCCATCACTAAACTCCCAATGATAACTATTATTTTTCACCCCTTGCGACAAGTTTTTAAATTGAACCTCAAATGGGATACAGCCATTTATTGTTTTATCTTCATCACCTCTGTTAAAGTCGGCTATAATTTGATGCACAGTAATTATTGTATCTACCGGCATATTACAAGGAGACCCTTTGTCATCTCGTGCATCTACGTAAAACTGAACGGTGTTCGAACCTTTGTTTACCAACTTTTCATACGAATGCTTTGTGTCAAAATTAACATAGTCGAAAGTACCATCTCCAAAAGACCAATAATGAACGAAATTACTTACATTCATTGTATCATCTAATTTGAATTTGATTTCATCATTTACACAAACAGTACTTATATCTGGTATAATTTTATAATGAGATGTTGGAATATTATAGACTTTTTCAGCAGTATCTTCGGTACAACCCTTATATTCGCTCGTGGTTATCAACCGTAACACATGGTTTCCCATCCCTTGAAAAGAAAGCATTGGTGTTGTTTTATCTCCTTTATTGGTAGTTTTTCCACCATATACTTCTTCCCAATAAACCGTTTTATAGCGATTTACATAACCAACATTAACCGTTATCATTGCAACCTGACAAGTAATTTTGTCGGTTAAAAAAGAAAAGTTTGCATCTGCTTTTTTCACATCAATAGTTGAAAGAGTCTCAGTATTGGTACATACTTGCGATGATGGAGATGTGACATACGATTTTAAAACAACCGTAGGATTGGTAATTTCACTTCCATATAAATGTTTGACTGTAATATTTTTGGTTATTACTTTGGGTGAATTATCGCCAAAATCCCATTCAAAGCTATCAACAGCTGTTATATAAGGAGCTCCCACATTTGTATTTACCGTAAATTCGGCTTCGTTGCCTAAACAAATTTTGGGAGAGGCACAATCAAATTGTGCAACCGGAATTATTGGTGTAACAGCGTTAGCTTTTATTTTTTCGTCAGTACAACCATAAGAGTCTGTCACATCCAAACGAACATCCACCGCTTTTTTATCGTTATACACATCCGTTACTGTGGTTTGATTGCCGGTCAAAAAGCTTCCGGTTTGGCCTCCTGTATACCATTTTCTGTCGACTATCGGCAAAAATGAAGTTGACGCATCGGTAAACGGTACGCTAATTGGTAGACAGTTGGTTATCGATGATACCGTAAAATCTGCAGTTGGTTTGTATGCACGAATCTGCATAACAACAGTATCCCGACAAGTATTTATATCCTGAATTATAAATGACAATTTATACACTCCTTTTTCAGGAAAATCCGCAACTTCTTGAATTGCCTTTCCATCTTTATTAAAATGAAAATATGTATTTCCAAACTCTACATAATTTATAGTTTTATGACCATGTTCAAAAGAGCCATGATCGTCAACATTATCTATATAGCCACTGGGGTATGTCATTTCCCATTGAAAATGATCAAGATACAGTCTGTCTTTTATGTCATTTTGCAATAAGGCTTGCTTGGTTCCAACGCAAGGTGTTGTATCTTGAACTGAGATTGTTGCTTTTGAATCTGTAATTATAAATCCGGCTGCAGAACTGTCGACACAACCGTTAACGGGATTAAATCCATAGAGCGTAGAGATATAGCGACCAGTTCCCTTTCCATAAGGTTTAAAATCATGATCTGGAATTTCTGTTGCCTGCGAATTATCTTCATCAAGTTTTGTGTATATTAAATCTTTAGTACCAACAGTTATTTTGTAATACACCCATTTCCAAGTTGTAGCATCTTTAAGTGATTTTTCTTTCAAATCAATTTTGTAAGGATCCTTGCAGTCTATAACAATAGATTCTTGATTTACAATTGGTCCCTTGATAAACACCGGTTTACTAATGAAAGTATCTTGCATACAAGTGTTATAATACATTTTCAATTTCATATCATAATACCCAGGTTCATTTACCGGATTATTATTGAATGACATAACACCGAGAGTATCTCCATAAGCAATACTTCTATTGTTAGATGCCGAACCGGCATGCCCAGAACCAGTAAATTCTACATATGCAGAATCGACTTTCAAAAAACTCGTTGTTCCATCCTGATTTTTAACCGTTGATAGATTTTCAATTTTAATCCCATTTACTGCGCAAACAGTATCCTCTACAATATTGAATTTTATCGTTGGTTTTAAACCTGTTCGAACGGTTTTAAATGTATCGATTACGCAACCCTGCTTTGTTTCAATGTGTAACTTTAGTTTCCAATCTCCATCTTGGGTATATGTGTGTGTCACATTATCTTTGCCGGCATCTGTTGCACCATCGCCAAAATCCCAAGATACGAGGGAAACATAATCGGCATTGTTTGGCACAATATAGGTAGTTTTATTCTGCGCTGTTACATCCAATGGTACACATCCTTCTTTAGGGCTGCGATCCATATCTACATTTGGATAATACACATTTACATTTGAAAGAAATGATTTTGAACCAACACATCCGTTAACTGATGTTAGAGTTGCAGACATATCGTATTCACCATTAGCTTTAAAATTTAATACCGGAGTCGAGCCCGTTCCATTCGTTTTTGCAACTTTAACTCCTTTAACATACCACTGAATAGAGTCTGGTGCAACATTCAAACTAATTGGCGTAAACGCTTGGTTAGCTTCTTTTGCACAAACAAATTTCCCATGTGGAGTTAAATCGAAATTTATCTCGGGCTCTACTTTAAAGGTTTGCGTTACCTTTTTAGAACAAGCCTGATTTTGAGCAGTTAAACTAATTTTATAAGTACCGCCAGTTGCAATATTCGACGAATATACACTTGAAGAACCATCAACGGTCGCATCATCATATAAATCCCATTCCCATTTATAAACATCGGGAACACCCTCAGCCGAGAATGAAATGTTTCCAGCACAAGCCATTTTAGGATCTTGAAACAAGCCTTTTACAGCATCGCTAACTTTTATTGTTGGATTTAAATCATACATAGTAATTGTAGCATACTTGGGATTCGATGTACATCCGTTATCTGCCATAGCTTTAAGTGTCACCCACTTAACATCTTTAGTTCCAGTTCTTGTATATGAATGAGAAACATCTTTTGAAGTCGATTTTTGGCCATCGCCAAAATCCCATTCATAACCAATGATATTGCCATTCGCAAAAGAACTTTTATTGACGAAATTCACATCTAATGTAGCATCACAGGTGGTTGTATTATCTAAAGTGAAATCGGCGGTTGGTAAATCGGAGTTAACAACAACGGTAACACTTTTCGAAATCGAACTAGTACTGGAACAACCATTAATATCTGTCACATAAACAGTTGCTTTGTAAATATTTTTATTGCTAAAACTGTGCGACGCAGTTTCGGTATTTGCAAAGGTCGAACCATCGCCAAAATCCCAAATCCATTCGGTTATTTGTGCGCCATTGGATGTTATTTTGGGAGAGAAAGTAACCGCTTCGTTAACACAGATAGGTGTTTTCGAGACAGTAGCTTCAACCGTTGGACGAGGGAAAACGGTAACCAAGTCAGTTTTTGTTAGTTTACCAACCTCGGTTCCATTTTTATCGAAAGCCGTGAGCGTAATCGTTTTTTTACCTCCTTGACTATAAAAAGCAGCACCGGTATCTGTTTTAAATGAATACTGAGATTCATCTAAGTCCCATTTAAACGTATAGTTATTTTTATTGACCGTTTTATTGACATATTCAACTTTCAAAGGAATACATCCAACAATAACACTCGCATCAAAATCGACAGTTACCTGTGCAAACAATGACATAGGTAACCCAAACGATACGAATATTAAAGCAATTTTAAATAATCGTGAAAACATATTCTAAAAATATTTTTTGTAAACTCTCTCTTTTTAATCAAAAAAAAATTATTTTTGGCGTATCGTTACAAAAGTAAACATTTGAGAGTAAACTCCAAAATATTAAGTATAATAATAGCAATATTTTTCGCGGTAGATTCTGTTCAATCGCAAGATATTCATTTCACGCAATTTTATGCCTCACCACTCACGCTAAATCCTGCGCTAACGGGCTTATTTGATGGAGATTGGAGGTTTACTGGTAATTATAGAAACCAATGGCGTTCGATAGGAGATATTCCATTTACAACATTCAGTTTAGGTTTTGACAAACCCATTCGTATTTACTCCGAACAATTGAATATTGGTGTTGTTTTTTTGAACGACCAAAGTGGGATTGTGAACCTAACAACCAATCGTTTTTATGGGAACATATCTTATTCGAAAAAAATCGGGAAACAATTATTTAGCATTGGGATACAACCTGGATATATAATGGAAGGTTATGATTTGAACAAATATTCGTTCAATGAACAATTCGATTTAGGGAATAAGAGTAACATGTTTAACAAAACCTTTAATGCATTTGAAACACTAAATGATGGTTTATCATTCTTTGATTTAAACTCTGGCGTTTATTGGAACGGTAAATTAAACGATGCATTTTCGCCTTTTGTCGGTTTCACATTATATCATATAACCAGACCCAATCGTTCTTTTAGTAAAGTTAAAAGCGATACAACTCGTTTTGGTTTGAGAAATGCTGTACAAATTGGAGCGAGCATAAAGCTTGGTCAAAGAACCAGATTAAAGCCCAATATTATAAATATGTATGAAAAAGGTGCAACAGAAATGCTCGCCGGTTCGAATATCGAATATGATTTAACAAGTTCCTCAATTAAAACAGTTTATGCAGGAGCTGAAGGTCGATATGGTTGGAATAATACATTCGATGCAACGACAATTATAGCTGGTGCCATTTGGAAAAGTTTCAACGTTGGATTCAGTTATGATTTAAACATGTCGAATCTTCGAACAGCAACCGATATGAAGGGTGCATGGGAAATTTCGGTTATCTATATTTCAAAAAGTACTAAACCAACTAAACTTAAAATCCCCTGTGATCGTTATTAGAAACATATTATGCACTGCTGTTTGTGCTTGTTTCTCATTGTTTGCAATGGGACAAGACGAAGTACCCAATATGCCGGCAGCAAAACTCAAAAGTTTTGGAGAAAATTCAAAAAAGATGGGCGACACCTATTCTGCTATCGACTATTTTGAAGCATATATGAATAAAAAGCCAAACGACCATGAAATAGCTTTTGAATTGGCAGAATCATATCGGATGGCAAGAAATTACAAAGAAGCTAAAGATTGGTACAAAAAAGCATATGATTTAAATTCGACAAAAGAAGCAAGAGCTCTGTTCTACTATGCTGTGATGTTAAAAACAGAACAGAATTACGATGAAGCATTGAAAAACTTCAATAAATTCAAAAAAGAATATACAGGCAATGATGAATTGAAACTTAAAAAAATGCTAAAAGACCAAATCGAAAGTTGTTCTAAGGCAAAACGAATAATCGATTCATCAATAGTTGTAGCAATAACACCACTCGACAATAACTTCAATAAAGCATCAATAGAATCATCGCCACTCTACTTGAATGATAAAGATTTCATTTTTTCGTCGTTGCGAACCGATACCGCCATCTATACAATTGAAGGTGAAGACAATAAAAATATTCCTGTAAGAAAATTCTATACCGGCAAAAAACAAGGAAATACCTTCAAATTTGGTGGAGAATGGAAAGGCAATGACATCAATTCAAACGAAATTAATACTTGCAATGGAGCTTTATCTCCTGACAAAAAACGCTTTTATTTTACCCGTTGCGAAAAGAACTGGAAATATGAAGTCATTTGCAAAATTTATATGAGTGAAAAAAGTGGACAAAGCTGGAAAACACCAACCGAGTTACCTGAAATCATTAATAACCCCAAATTCACCTCAACACAACCAGCCGTTGGCATCGACTCGAAAACGTTGAATGAAGTTTTATACTTTGTATCGAACAGAGATGACGGCAAAGGTGGTCTTGATATCTGGTACTCAATATATAACGTTAAAAAGAAAATTTGGAAAGAACCCAAAAACTGTGGTAATGACATTAATACAGCAGGCGATGAAATGACTCCTTTTATCGACAATGAAAATAAAACGATGTATTTCAGTTCTAATGGATTAGCAGGAATTGGAGGATTGGATATTTTCAGAGCTATTGGAGAAGATAGTAAATTTCTACCAGCTGAAAACGTTGGTTATCCAGTCAATTCAACGTTTGATGATTTATACTACGTTTTACATCCCAACAAAGAAGAAGGATTTTTTACATCGAATCGCCCAAGTAAAAATAATGGAAACACCAACAGCGAAGCTTGTTGCGATGATTTATATTCATTTGCCTACAATCAAGTACTGAAAATAGCTGCAACAGGAAAGGTTTTTGCGATTGAAGACGAGGAAATCAACAAATTACTGAAAGAACGCTTCGAAAAAGAAGGACCAAATATTGATGATTCACAAACGATTAAAGATACATCAAAATTAAAACCGGTTCCCGGTTCAATTGTATCACTATATTTGGTGGATAAAGCAACAAATCAACGAATTTACATTAAGAATGACACAACAGATGAAAAAGGAAAGTTCTTTTTCACTCTTGAACCAGCAAAAGATTATGAAATGGAGTTTGAAAACTATGGGAACTTCAATAAAAAAGTAAAAATAACAACAAAAGGAATTGTAAAATCAGACACATTAAAATTAAGGGCTATCGGAGTTAACGTTATGCCTAAACTTCCGCTTATAATAAAAAACATATATTACGACTTCGACAAATGGGATTTGAAACCCCTTGCAAAACGGTCTCTTGATTCAACCGTTTTTGTTTTAATGAAGGAATTTCCTTCAATTGTTGTTGAAATCAGCTCGCATACCGATAGCAAAGGTGATGATGAATACAACAAAAAATTATCACAAAAAAGAGCAGAAAGTGTTGTTAATTACTTAATTAGCAAAGGTATTGCATCAATACGCTTACGAGCAAAAGGTTATGGCGAAGAAAAACCAATCGCTCCGAATGAAAATGCCGATGGAACAGATAATCCAACGGGTAGAGATAAGAATCGTCGTACAGAATTCCGAATCATTGGTTCATTATCGCAATATTCCGAAATTATTTACGAAGAATAATCGTTTATTGTCGGTTTAATAAACACATAATAGTCTCTATTTTAAACATCTGCGTCTGTTTTTGATGATTTCTTTTAAAATTATTGGCAAAATGAAACCTCAAAAAACAAAAATTACCATAAAAGATTACATAAAGGCAAACAGAAAAGGCATTCGCGATGCTTCACTTGAAAATGCCACCGGATTTAAATCAACAACAAAAGTCCACAAATCAAACAAAACATATAAAAGGATTAAAAAGAATTGGTCGCAAGAAACCGATACAAATGACTGACAATCTGTAAATAAAAAATCCGCAATATGATTCTATTGTTCAAAGCAAAACATACGAGAATAAAAATATTGACTACTGGATTTTTTATTGCATTCTCTTTCTCTACACTCTTTGCTCAAACATCGTTTTCTCCATTTCAATCGCACAAAGCAGGTTCTGCACCAACAGTTAGCTGCATTGGTGATGTCAATAATGACGGACTTGCAGATGTGCTATTATGTACAGGTTACGGAGAAACACCAGACCCAACTTCTGATTTAAGAATGTTTGTCTACCAACAAACCAAACAAGGAACTTTATCGAATCCAACAATTTATAAGGGTTTTCAATTTACGCCGTTCTCAATAGCGATTGGAGATGTCAATAATGATATGCTCAACGATGTTGTTATCGGTTATGATGACAGTGTTGGTATATTTTATCAAAATAATACCGGGGGGTTAAATCAACTTAAAGGGTTTTATAGTGGAAATTTTTCAAGAATAGATGGACTTGATATCGGCGACTTAAATGGTGATGGACTCACCGATATTGCATTATCACATTGGGATTCAAAGATTGTTACCATATTGTATCAAAAAATCAATGGAAGCTTTTATTTGACCACTCTTTATTTAACGCTCCAAACAGACAATCATATATTAAAAATTGCAGACATTAACAATGATAAAAGAGACGATATCATTGTGTCAATAAACGAAGGTCTTGCTCTTTTTTATCAAACAGCTGATGGACACTTAAGCTCGTGCATGTCGGTTTCCAATTTAAATTCACTTATCCCAGTCAATGGTCTTGCCATTGGAGACTTGAATAACGATGGACTGACCGATGTTGCTCAAAGTCTATCGGGAGAGGCTACAGATGCCAAAATTTTTATGTACTTACAAGATAAAGTAAATCATGATATTCACAATCCGTCGAACATTGTTGCACATCAAAATCCGGAAGCAATACAAATTGCTGATATCAATTGCGATGGAGGGAATGAGATAATAGTAGCTCATGGAGGCGAGCAAACCCTTACAATTTATGAACAAAACGGTGGATTGTATTCTACGTTCAAATCGGTAACCATTGCTGACGCTTCACATTTTAATCCTTACGGCATGAGTATCGGAGATATTAATAATGATACGAAAAAAGATATTGCATTAGCCGATTACAAAAATGGACTTGTCACACTTATCAATACATCGACAACAATTTCCAATTGCAACACACAACTATCAGCACCGTCACAACCAAGCGGAACAAACTCAATTTGCAAACTAGGCGCAAGCTCAATCTATAAGTCAACAGCCCCTCTGGCAGATAGCATTTTATGGAATGTATATCCCAATGATGCGGGAATAATAACAACAGCCAATAATGATAGTTGCGTAATTGTATGGAACGACACATGGTACGGGAAAGCCAATATAACAGCAAAAGCACTTTATAACAACGAAGCAATCGGCTCATTACCATTAACCATAACGGTGCATACTCCTCCTCTTGATTTAGGAAAAGACAGCACGATTTGTAAAAACAAGAACATAACACTCAAAGCAAATAGCTTATTCGACTCGTATGTTTGGAACAATGGATCAACAGATTCAATATTAACGGTTTCTCAATCGGGCGTTTATAGTGTAACAGCACAAAATGTTTGTGGTGCAAAAACAGATACAATCATCATTTCAACACAAGCATTACCATCGATAACAATAAAAGGAGACACGATTTTATGTAAAGGTTCGAGCATGAGTTTTGATGTAACACAACAAGGAACCTACTCTTATTTATGGCAAGATGGCTCAACAAATCCGAATTATAAAATAACAAAAGCAGGAAGTTATAGTATCTCGATTGTTGATGCTCTAAAATGTAAAAATACCGTTTCGTTTATCGTATTTGCAGACAGTATACCACATGTTGAGCTACCGAAAGATACGATTGCATGTCATTTTTTATCAATTCCTGTAAATTTGGAATGTGCTCATTGCTCATACCTTTGGAATGACGGCAAAACCGTTGCAAAAAACATCCTATCCTCTCCCGGAAGTTATTCAGTTACAGTATCGAATTACTGTGGTTCTCAATCAGACACGGTTTCAATCGCGCTCATCAATATGCCCGCCATACCGTTACCCGCTGACACCATTTTATGTATAAACGAAAGTCTTACTCTCAATGCAAATATGAATGGTTCATACCATTTCTTATGGAACGACGGAAATCAAACATCAACACAAATAATTAATAAAAGTGGGGTTTACAGTTTAACCGTGAGCGATGAAAACAATTGCAAAACACAATCGACAATCTGCGTTGTAGAATCAGATATTCCAAATATCAGTCTACCGCAAGACACAACTTTCTGCGACTCCATTTCTTTAATCATAAAATTACCAGATAATGATTATTCCTACATTTGGAACAACCAAACAACAGGAAACACACTCGTAATCAATCAAGATGGAACATACACGGTAACAGCAACGAACAACTGCGGAGTGAAAACAGATACCATCATAATACGCAAAACAGACTGCAATGCACGGATAAATGTTCCATCGGCATTTTCACCAAACAACGACGATCGAAATGACATTATATATGCAATGGGACAAAATATTGAGAATGTACATTTTACAATATATAATCGTCTTGGACAAATAATTTTCGAAACAAATGATATCACCAGAGGATGGGATGGAAAATTGAACGATAGAAATGTTGACGTAGGCATTTATTTTTATATAATTTCAGCATACTCAACAAAAGACAAGCATTTTATTGAGAAACAAGGTTCCATAACATTATTGAGATAACATGAGTCGGATTTTCTGCATCGGTTTGATAATGCTCCTTGTACAACAAATGTATGCTCAGGATGTCATTTTTTCACAGTTTTATAATAATCAACTATTTACAAATCCCTCTCAATGCGGGAACTTCGACGGCGAACAAAGACTCATTTTCGATTATAATAATCAAGGATTTAACGCTCAGGCAAATCCATTTAGAACATACGCGCTTTCGTTCGATAGTAAAGAGAAAAAGTTTTCGTGGGGATTGACCTTTCTTCGTGATAAAATAGGAAATGGCATAGTAACATTAACCAATTGTAATCTGCTTGTTGCAAAAACAATAACTCTCACGAAGAATGATTATTTCAGTTGTGCATTGGAAGCCGGTTGGGCACAGTATTCGTTTGATATTCAAAACCTAACATGGAATAATCAATTTGATGGTTTCGATTTCAACAATAATATTGAAAGTGGAGAATCGTTTCAGAAGCAATATTCTTCTGACGATATTGCTCTGGGTATTCTTTGGAAACATGTTCAGAGAAACAAACAGGCAATTCATCTGGGAATATCAACGTATCATATTTCACATCCTTTACATACATTGAATGATATACCAAGTCCATCAATTAAATGGAGTTCGTCGGGCGACATAACGTTTCGGTTTTCGAATAATCCCAATCTTGCATTAATGCCTGCATTTTTGTATATCAATCAAAACCAGACTTCTAATTTGAATGTCGGTTTTATTGCCAAATATAAAGTTGGCACCTATTCCCGATTTCAAAAAACGCAAAATTCATCGTTTATGAATGGCGGTTTATTTTACCAAACAAACTCGATTATTGGAATTTATGCAGGTATTTCATTTCAAAATCAAATGGATGTTGCAATTATCTATAATGTTCCGTTTCATTCCAACACCAAAATATCAAAAGCACTTCAATCGGTAGAATTGTCAGTGTCTTATCTTATTGCTGATTAATATTATTTGTTGTTATCGGACAAGAGATGGATTTGTGGATGTTATAAAATTAAATATTTTCGTCTATCGGGTATTGGTTAATGTAATATTCTAGCACCGAACATTCCTTGAGTTGTATTTTGCGATGTTCGATATTCTGTTTTTATCTATTGCGAAAACGTAGAGACGCGATGCATCGCGTCTCTACCCGCGGGATATGGCACACGGGGGTAGAATTATTAATGTCTTTTCTTATTGCTGATTAATATTATTTGTTGTTATCGGACAAGAAATGGATCTGTGGAGCGGATTCATATTGCTTGATGATACGTTTGCCAACGAGCGAAAATTTTGAAAAACCGACGAGTCCCAGTTTTGTTAACTATAGTTTTATTCCACAGTCAAGTTAATTTTATATCTCATTCCATTTATAGAAAATTCAATTTCTTTTTCGTTATGTAAAATAACACTTCTATCACCTAAGTCAAATTCTTTATGACAATTAGGACAAAGCAACAATATATTGTCTGGCGTTTCTTTTCCCTTTTCATTCTTGGGAACAATATGTGCTGCTTCTATATATTTATTACCATCTTTTGTAATAATTTCTTTGCTACATATTTGGCATTTGTGCCCCCGAAGTTGTTTTATTAATGCAATAGTATAGTTGTCTCGTTTGTATTGACAACTTTTAACCAAGACTGTTTTATCTTCTTTCGGTTTCGAATTCAACAATTCTTCTATGATTTGTTCTCTAGATTTATTTTTTTGTAAATACTTTTCTAGCTCATTTTGTTCAACTTCATTTTTCAACAATATTAATTCGGCGTCATCATCTGTCATGTTATCCAATACGCTAAATATGAAATATGATTCAGGATTATCAGTAATTATTTTATCAATTCTGTCAATAAAATCTTGGGGAAATGAAATCTCACCACTTGTAATTTGGAATAGTCTTGTTTCGTTTATACCCAATTTACTTTCAGACTTTACATTCAATAGTCTTTTAGTACCATTTTTAAAATTGCAAAATTCCCATATTGCTCGAGGAGCACCCCATAAATGTCTTTCTTTTTGTCTGTCAACAAAAGGTTGTTGCCATGAAGTTTCAGAAAGTTGAATTAATTTAGCCATAGTCTTATATATATTTATTTTAATAAATTACCCCTATCAAGCAAATAACATTTCACGGTAAAGTCAATAGAATCGTAAATGGATGTAAATTGAAAGTCGAATGTTGTTGTTATTTTCTTATGGGAATAGTTATTTATTTTCAATGCTGTTTTCGCGCTACTTTTTGTAATAACGGGAGCCTTTCCCGTAATTTTTGAATGTATGAGCGCTAATCGCCAAGCTATTGCAAGCATCAAAGCATTTGCTTGTTTTTGAGGCGGTTTTTTTCCTAATGCTTTGGCTATAGTGGTAAAGCAATCTTTAAAGGAAAGATTTTCAGAAGACAAAATGAATCGTTCGGCAACAATGTGCGATTCGCCAAGTTGTATCATCGCTTTGCAAACATCGCGAACATCAACAAATCCAACAATGCCGTTTGTGAAATATCGCAATCCGTTATCAACAGTTTTTATCAGCGACGGACTTCCTTTTGTCCAATCGCCCGGACCAATAATGACAGAAGGATTGACAATTACGGCATTAAGACCTTCTGCAATGCCACGCCACACTTCCATTTCTGCAGCATGTTTTGTGATGGAATACCATGACTCGGAAGATGATCGAATCCATTCATTGTCTTCAGTTATTTCTTCAGAGGAATTTGTTTCACCGATAGCAGCAATGGAACTTAAATGAATCATTTTTTTGACAGACTCAAGAAGGCAGGCATTAACGATATTTCGGGTTCCATAATAATTGACATTAATCATGGCATCTCTATCGCGTTTATCGAACGAAACAAAGCCCGAACAGTTATAAACATATTGAGCTCCACGTAAAGCTGCAATTAACGATTGATAATCAAGAATATCAGCCTCGCACCATTCTACAAACATTTGAGACTCAGCCTCAGATATGGAATAGTATGAAAATATTTTTCGTGTATCGTTTATCTTCTCTTTATTTCGATACAATGCTTTGACTTTGACTCCTGTTTTGATGAAACGACACAACAAATGTGAACCTACAAAACCAGTTGCACCAATAACAACTATCATCTATTTTGATTTTGATTATTACCTTTCAACAATATTCGTTGACGATACAAATATACAACGAGTGGTGCTACCAATACAAAACTAATCATGCCCAAATAACTGTTTGCTTGCGTTCCAATGGTTTCAAAATCTTTATCAACATATTTTATTGCAATTAGGTAATAAGCAGTAACAGCTATCGCATTATTCATAAAATGCATTATTATACAGAGCCACAAAGATTCTGACCATAGCAAAATATAACCGAACAATATTCCTAAAAGCATTCGTGGAATAAAACCATAAAATTGAAAGTGAAAAAAGCTAAATATAACGCCAACAGTTATGATTGCAACATGCTTATTAACAAACCGATAAAAAATGTTTTTTTGCAAAAAACCTCGAAAAAAGAATTCCTCGAAAGCAGCCGGTAAAAATGCAACGATAATCAAATTTAAAATATAACCCGGCAAAGAATTGTCGTTTAAAACAGTCTCAACCAACAGTTGACTATCGGCTTCTTTCTGTTTTAGTGCATTATTGGGACCTAGTAATAAATCGAGGATTGAACTATTGAGCTCACCTAAAAAATTTATGGCAGGTATAGCAACAAGCATTATCAGAATTGCAACAATAACAAATCTTACCTGAGATATTTTATGCAAACCAAATGATGAGAAAAATGGTTTATCAATGGCAAGAAACAGTACAACAGGTAAAATTCCAAATAAACCAATGGTTTGCATGGCCATAAAGTACCGTACAATTGCAACATGATGAGGTTGATTAATATCTCCAATGCTTTTAAGGAAACCACCAATATTAGTTTCAAAAATCAAGGCTCCTATTTGAAAACCGAGATAAAACCAAATGGCAACAAACAATATGGCAACCAAGGCCATAAACAAATATTTTGCAATTGGAGGCATCGATTGAATTGCCTTTTTCAGAGAATCAAACATCTTTAAATATGATTATTTATACAAAACACAAGTCGACAATAGAGAAACTGCCGACTTGCAAATTTTGTGTTTATTTTTTTACTTTTATTCCTTTTCAATTGTTTTTTTCACATCTGGTTTGCAATTGCAGGTTCGAATAATCAAACGCAAAGACTGATCGTAAGTAAAATAACTCCACATCCAGTTAATAAAGATGAACAATCGGTTTTTTATTCCAACAATCGACATAAGATGAACAAACAACCAAGTTGCCCAGGCAAAAAAACCATAGTATTTAATAAAAGGGAAATCAACAACAGCAAGATTTCGTCCAACGGTAGCCATTGTTCCCATATGGAAATATTGAAAGCCCTTTAAATCAGAACCGGAAGCAAGTTTTGTTTGAATGTTTTTTGCAAGATTATTAGCTTGTTGAACAGCAACGGGAGCAACCTGAGGATGTCCGTCGGGATATTTTAGATCGCCAGTCATAATAGCAACATCGCCTATTGCATAAATATTATCATATCCATCAATCAAGCTATATTCATTTACCTTGATTCGATTTCCCCGTCCGGTTAATCCTTCTTTCAATCCATCGATAAGACTTGCTGAAACACCTGCTGCCCAAATAACCGTTTTTGTATGAATAAATGTTCCATCGGCAAATTTCAAAATATCTCCATCATAATCAACAACTCGCTTACTCTTAATAATTTCAACACCAAGTTCGCTCAAGTAAACTTCGGCTTTCATTGAAGCTTTAAAAGACATATTGGGTAATAATTTTGTTCCTGCTTCAACCAAGCTTACTTTAATTTCCGTTCTATCGAGTTCTTTAAAATCGCGAGGAATGATGAATTTTTTCATTTCACCCAATGCTCCAGAAATCTCGACTCCGGTTGGTCCCCCACCAATAACAACAACGTGGAGTAAGGCTTTTCGTTTTTCATCGTTTGTATTACCCACAGCATCTTCATAATTCTGCAATAATTTATTTCGAAGAATTATTGATTCGGAGGTTGTTTTCATGGGGAACGAAAACATTTCGACATTTTTAAGTCCAAAGAAGTTATTTTTTGCTCCACTCGCTATCACCAAAAAGTCATAGTCTATTTTTCCAATTGAGGTTTCAACTTGATTTGATTCAGGACAAATCTTCTGCACTTCACATAAACGGAAATAAACATTTTCCTGTTTCTGAAACACTTTTCTTATTGGAAACGAAATTGCACTCGGCTCAATTCCCGATGTTGCTACCTGATAAAATAATGGTTGAAACTGATGATAATTCAATTTATCAAGCAAAACAACCTGTATATCTGCACGTTTTAGCCGTTTTGCCAATTGTAATCCTGCAAAACCACAACCAATAATTACCAGTCGTTTTTGACTTGTTTTTGGAATCACATTATCCATAATTTAATTACTTACAAAGTTCACAAAAGCCTCGAACGAAATCCAGTTAAGAGCTACATTTTCATTTTTGGCACGTACGGTAAATGATTGTTTTCCATTGGTTATATATACATGTTTCAATGTTGTACTTGTCCAAGCTCCCGATTTCGATGGTTTTACCTTCACGGTTCCAATATCTCGACCATCGACACTCAATATTAATTCAGCTTTTTTCTCCGATTTAACTCTGAATACAACATCATAATATCCGGGAAATGTACTTTGCAACAGATATTCAACCCATTCACCTTTTTCAAGCATTACACTCTGACCACCTCTATCGTCCCAACATTCTTGAATATCGATATCTCGTTGATCAGTATACTTCTCGGCTTGAATCATAGCCGGAATTTTATAGATTTTACGAAAACTCGTCAAAGGATTAAACACAATAAAATTATTTATCGGTAAAATGTCTGTCCTATCTGACGATTTCAATCCATTTGAATTTAAAGACAATGTGACCTTTTGATTAACTTTCACAGAATCACTCAATAGCAAAACGATTGATTTTGTTTCTTTTTTTATGTCGGAAGCAACAACTGTAACAGGTTTGTTTGCTACCAATACCGAAAATTTAGTAAAAGCTGTTGTATCGGTTATTGGTTTTGAGAAACTGACCTCGATTGCTGCTCCATTTTTTACAACCGAGCCCATAATAATCCGTGCTGAAGGAATCTTTTGAGACGCATCATAAGTTGTGATTCCTGAGCCAAACGGGAATAATGCATTTGTTTGAGAATCTTTATTCAAAGGAACCTGATTCATTGCCGACGGCCAAGTAAATGACAGTTTTCCGATCGGATTCACATCTCCATACAATACATCAACAATTCCGGTAGCATCAGAACCCGGAAGCCATGCAGCAACTATAGCATCGCAATAGTTTAATATTGGGTCAAGAATTACAGGACGACCCGACAAAATGATGCAAACAACAGGGACTCCAGCATTTTTCACATTCATTACGGTATTAATATCTTCTTGGCTCAAAAACAATTCTTTCTTCGAACCAAACCAATCGGCATAGGGTTGTTCTCCAATTACAACAATACCAACATCGGCACCCGAAGCACCTTGTCCATTCTTGCTATATGTAATTTTCGACACCGTATTGGTCTGTTTTATTGCTTCCATTATGGTTGTGCCATTCATTTCTTTATCTTCTAAACCTTGCCATCCAATTGTGTAACCGCCACATTGCATTGCCAGGTTATTAGCACCAGAACCTGCAATATGTATCCGTTCTTCTTTTTTCGACAATGGTAAAATATTGTTCTTATTGGTCAGCAACACCACCGATTCTCTTACACTCGTACGAACTATATTTTTCGATGATTTTGAATTTATTTTTTCCATTAACTCGGGATACGACATTGGGTGTTCAAACAATCCGCTGGCAACTTTCTGATACAGAATACGTCTCACTGCATCATCAATTCGATCATTCGAAATGTCTCCCGAGGCGACACATAACTTCATTGCATCAAAGAATTTTTTATATGTACTCATTTCGATAAACATATCAACTCCCGCATTTACCGATTTCTTAATTATTGTATAATAATCTTCGGGAATTGAATTTACTGATTCCCAATCTCCTACAACAAATCCATTAAACTGAGGATTCTTTTTTAATGAGTTTAATAACGTTCCGTTCTCTGCTAATTGATCTAAACGGACATAGAGCGATTTACTATTTACAATTAAGGAATCGTCAAACGAGAAAAGTGCTCCTTCTTTCGTATTTAGCTTATTGCTTAATACTCCTTCGTCAAATACTAACGATACATTGCCAAATATTTTGGGACAATTAACAACCTTTCCGCCATCAGGCAAAACCGTTGAATTAAACCCTGAATTATAGGCTTGCGACATTGTTTTGACTATCGATTCATTTTCGCTATATGATTCAAATGTTCCACCCCATCGTATGTCTTGAGATGCAATATAACAAGGGCTAAATGCTAAACGAACACCAGTTGCAGCAAGTTCCGTAGCCGTAATTTTTCCTTCTTCCATTACCAAACGAGAATTGCGAGTACATCCCATCGCTATGTTATGAGGGAAAAAAGTACCATTCGAAATATTATTATGTCCTCGAACAGCATCTGCAGCAATAAATAACGGAATTTTAAGATTTGAACTTAATGCAATATTTTGCAAAGAATCGATATATGAAGCCCACGTACCGGCAGTATTCAAATCTGGATCAGAATCGGGTCCAAACAACACATTCCCGATATTATATTTTACAATACTCTGTAAATCAAAATGTAATGGAATGTAATCAACTATTATCATTTGACCGATTTTTTCTTCCAGACTCATTTTCGACATTATGGATGAAACTTTGTCTTGAATCGTTTTATCTGTCATTTGCAATGTTTGCGCCTGAATGCCGGTACTTATCAACATAACTACAGCAAAACACATCGAAAGCACTAATCTCATATATTTCAGTTATTTATAATTTAACAATCGTATAAATTTCAAGTAAATTTGACGTTTTCGTTTCAGCACGAAATGAATCCTAAATTACATTTTTATTCAATTCGTAACATATAATTAGCAAATAAAACAAAAGATAACATAAAAAAGTCAAAATTTTCATTTTTTTAATATTACATTTGCCATTAAATCATGTAAATTTATGATACAGGGCTCAAATAAATCACTGACCGTTCGAATTCGTTCGTCATTTATTACAACCATTATCAGCATTTCATTAGTCTTATTTTTACTCGCGACATTAGGGCTTATAGCCTTAAATGCCAATACATTATCGCGATATGTAAAGGAAAATCTTGGATTCACTGTTTTTTTAAAAGACGGGGTGAAAGAAATTGACATGCAAAAATTACAAAAAGACATCGGAGTTATGCCCGGTGTAAAGTCAACTCGTTTTGTGACAAAAGATGAAGCAGCTCGAAAATTACGTGAAGACTTGGGAGAAGATTTCATCAACTTTATAGGCTATAATCCATTACCTGCATCAATTGATGTTCATTTCCATTCTGAATTTGCAGAACAAGACAGCTTGGCTCGTTTTGAAAAAATCATAGCGCAATCGCCCATTGTAAAGGAAATCTCATATCAAAAATCACTACTTCATCTGGTAAACGAAAACTTAAAAAGTATATCGTTTTTCTTGGCATGTTTCATAGGCATGATGTTGTTTATTTGTGTTGCGCTCATTAACAACACAATACGATTGATGGTTTACTCGAAACGTTTTCTTATCAAAACGATGCAATTAGTTGGAGCAACGAAAAGTTTTATCAGTGGACCATTTGTGCTTCGAGGAACCATTCACGGTATCATAGGCTCGTTTGTTGCGCTTTCTCTTTTGTCAGGTATTTTATACTTTTTGCAAAATGACTTCAAAAAAATTGCGTCATATGTTGACTTTGAGCTATTGGGGATATTATATTTGTCAATCATTTTATTGGGCATAATAATTACGTCTATTTCAACGTATTTCGCAGTTAATAAATACATAAATATTAAAACAGACAATCTTTATATTTAAAAACCACATGAAATAGCCATAAGCTAACCTTGCATACTATGCGAGAATGATTATATGGCGTATTCCATCTGACAAATAAAAATTTAAAAAAGATAAACAGATGAAAAAAGATTTTGCATTAAGTAAAGAAAACTACATTTTACTCGCTATTGGATTTGCTATAGTTGTCATTGGATTTATGCTGATGATGGGTGGAGCTTCAACCGACCCAAATCAATTCTATCC
>JACCEE011049132.1_pt1 | contig 23221 bp, 21 predicted proteins | sample 7449931 | NCBI WGS metagenome assembly JACCEE01 (sample SAMN15323457, study PRJNA562643) | freshwater metagenome | isolation source: river surface water | place: USA:Blue River Watershed | collected 2017-08-19 | reverse complement strand
GATCCGGAAATTGTCGTTCTCGTCGTAGTTAACATGCCTGCGGATAAGGAAGTGGGATCTTCCTGCGCGACGCGTACGGCAGCGAGCATTATCTCGCAAACTTTGGACTATAGGGGCGTGGAACGTCAGTATTCCGAGCAGGATTACACGGATTTGACGACCCTATATACGGTACCCGACGTTAACGGTATGACCTTCAAGGAAGCGCGAAAAATACTCTATCTCGATTATGGAGAATTTGTTGCGACTCCCGGATCTTCCGAAATGAACGACAATACGATCGTGAATCTGCAATTTCCGGCGGCCAAAGAACTCCTGTATCAAGGAGCCGAAGTTGTACTTTATCCGTCGCCGGATGCTCCCCGTGAGTCAGTTGTTTTGCCGGACTTTACGGGCAAGAACATTACCGAATGTATTCGTGAAGCACGGGAAAGCGGTGTTAATATACTCTTTGAGGGAAATCTGCAAGGAATTGTCAGCTCGCAGAATCCGATGTTCTCACCCTACCTTCCGACGGTGACACCAACACCCGTCATGCCGGGCGACCCGACCGCGGCTTCGGGTGACCCGCTCCTCTCCGACCTTACGCCGACGCCGGGAGACGCAGCCGCCGAGACACAGGCATCTGTCGATCCTTCAGCAACGGAGACATCCGCATCGGATACAACGACGGAAACAAACGCGGACGGATCAGAGGTCGTCCCGGAAGAAGCACCACAATCTGTTTCGCGCGTCGAAAAGGGTTCCGTAATCCATCTGGTTCTGACATAAGGAGGCAACGATGACTACCGTACGCAATCTCTTACAGGGAATGGAATATGTTTTAATCGAAGGAAATTCGGATGTACCGATCGATGCCGTTGCGTATGACTCACGCAAGGTAACGACGGGAACGCTGTTTGTCTGCGTGAAGGGATACGTCGCGGACGGTCATACGTTTCTCGAAAAGGCCGCGGCGGCCGGCGCGTCGGCTGCGGTCATCCAGAAAGATCAGACAGTAATCTCTCCGGATGAGCTTGCGCGGATCGCGAAGGAACACGGAGTCACGATCCTTGCCGTTGATCATACGCGACAGGCTCTGGCACATATCGCATCGAATTTCTTCGGAAAGCCTTCCGGTCAACTTGCGATCTATGGGATCACGGGCACGAAGGGAAAGACGACGACAACCTATATGGTTCGCGATGTTCTCCTTCGAGCCGGACATTCGACAGGACTTGTCGGTACCGTAGCGAATATCATCGGCGAGGAGGTTCGACCGGCGTCTCATACAACGCCCGAATCCTACGAACTGCAATCCGTTCTTGCCGAGATGGTCGCCGCCGGTTCGGACAGTTGCGTCATGGAAGTATCATCGCAGGGATTGATGCTCGATCGGGTCTTTGGAATGCGCTTTGCGGTCGGAGCCTTCACCAATTTGTATCACGATCACATAGGGCCGACCGAGCACGCGAATATGGAAGAGTACCTCGACGCGAAACGTAAGATCTTCGATCGATGCGAAGTCGGGCTGATCAATACAGATACTCCCGTGTCACAGGATCTGATCGCTTATGCAAAGGAACGTACGTCAGTCATCACCTTTGGAATTGACAGTTCGGCAGACGTTCGTGCCGTCCATCTCACAAAACAACTTCGCGGCGACAGGATCGGTACGACATTTCTTCTGGAAAGTCCCTGGTATAACGGTGAGTGTTATGTCGGAATGCCGGGTAAATTTAATGTATATAACGCGCTTTGTGCGACGGCGGTGGCGGGAGTCGCGGGAGTTCCCTATGCGAAGGTTCTGGAGTCGCTCGCCGATGTACGAGTACCCGGACGGATACAGCCGGTTCCGAATGATTTGGGGTTTCAAGTCTACGTAGATTACGCGCACAATGCGGCCAGTCTCGAAAATGTTCTTGTCACTCTTCGCGAGTATTGTGAGGGTAAACTGATCACGGTGTTCGGGTGTGGCGGCAACCGGTCCAAGACCCGTCGGTTTGAAATGGGTGAGGTCTCGGGACGTTTGAGTGATCTCACCATCATCACTTCAGATAACCCGAGAAGTGAGGAGCCGATGGATATTATCGCGGACATTCTTGTCGGGTTTGACAAAACCGAGGGAACCCGTGAAGTTGAACCCGATCGCAGGAGCGCGATTCTCCGGGCACTCTCGATTGCGATGCCGGGGGATTTCGTCTTGATCGCGGGCAAAGGGCATGAGAATTATCAGATTTTTAAGGATAGAACCATCCATTTTGACGATGCGCAGACGGCGCTCGAGTTGCTCGGGGATTTGCACGTATGACAGAGCGAGCACAGAGGCCGATTATGTTTACGATCGAAGAGATGATTGCTGCAACGGGCGGGAGATTTCTGGGTTCTTCATCGGATGCTAAGATTTTCTGCAGAGGTGTCTCGACGGATACGAGAACCATCGCGGCGGATGATTTGTTTGTCGCTCTCGTCGGGGAGCGATTTGACGGCCATGCGTTTCTTGCGCAGGCGTTTTCACAGGGTGCTTCGATCGCGCTCGTTTCGCGGGAAGAGAGTGTTGAAGACGGGCGTCCCGCCATCATCGTTGCGGATACGCTTGTCGCACTCGGTGCTTTGGCGAACGCCTACCGTCGAAAGCTTCACTGTTGCGTGATCGGCGTTACCGGCAGCGTCGGCAAGACATCGACACGGGAGATGATTGCCTGCGCCTTTTCGAGCGCGAAAAGGGTCTGGGCGACGCGACAGAATCTGAATAATGAGATCGGCCTGCCGATGACGATCCTGACCGCACCGCAGGACACGGAGATCCTTGTTCTGGAGATGGGGATGCGCCTTCGCGGCGAGATCGAATTGTTGACGAAGATCGCGGAACCGGATATCGCCGTCATTACGAATATCGGAGTATCACACATTGAGCGTTTGGGTAGCCGAGAAGCGATTCGCGATGCCAAACTTGAGATCGTTAAGGGCCTCACCGGAACACAAGCACTGTTATTCCCGGGAGACGATCCTTATCTTCCGCAATATTTACGCGAGAACCGTGATCCGCGAATTGACATCCTCGGCATGACTTTTTCTGCGGGTGATCAGGATAATGCGACGGCGGATCGTGTTATTCGGTTGTCATCCTGTAAAACGCAAGCTGACTCGACGTTCTTTATCGCGGAAACGCGGGAGAATAGAGATGAGGCGTTTACTTCAATCGGGTCGTTCGTTGTTCCCGCGGTCGGTACACATCACGTCAAGAACGCTCTGCTGGCGATCCTGTCGGCGAGGATTCTGGGAGTTTCTCACGAAGATATTTCGGCGGGGATTCAAAGTTTTGCTCCGACGGGCAGTCGGGGGAGAATCCTCCATATCGGAACGAATCTGCTGATCGATGACGCGTATAATGCAAGCCCGGAGTCCATGGCGGCGGCGTTCGAGACCCTGCGTATCCTGACGGAAGGAACCGGGCGAAGACGTGTCGCGGCGATCGGTTGTGTTCTGGAGCTCGGAGATTTCGCGCCGGAGCTTCACCGTCAGATCGGCGCAGCCGCGGCAAGAAGCGGGGTTGATCTTCTTTTGGTGACCGGTGAGCATCGGCAGGAAGTTGCGCGGGGCGCTCGCGAGGCAAACCCGGATATGGACGTTCGTTGCTTCAATACTCGTGAGGACGTCACAAAGACTCTGATTCAAGATGTTCGGAGTGACGATGCGATCCTCGCGAAGGGATCCCACGCTTTTGGGATGCATGTCGTCATTGAAGAGTTGGCAGCTCATATTCGCGGTTCAGAACCGGAGGAGAATCGATGAGAGATCCGAATGAGCGGAATTCGAATCCCAATAATCGGCGCCCTCCGACTTCCGAGCGTTCGATGTCGAACGTAGAGGGACGTCGTAAGGCGGCATCTTCTGTAGAATCCGCCGGCAGTTCAAAACCGCACGCAGCCGGACGGCGGAAAACGAATTCGTCCAACCGAGTCAATCAGAATTCTTCGTTATCTCAACCGAATACGGCGAACGCTCCGCTGCAGATCGTGGCGCCGTACAGGTTGAGTATGGCGATGCTACTAATCACCGTTTTTCTGATCTGTTTCGGTCTTGTCATGTTGTTTTCCGCCAGCATGGCGACCGGCTATACGGCTGCGGAAGACCCGCTTTTCTATGTCCTTAATCAGAGCAAATATACCTTGTTGGGTATCGCAATGGTAGCGATCATCAGCTTGATTCCCGTGCGCGTTTATGACCGGATCCCTTTTGTCGGAATCGCCTATGTCATAACACTTGCGCTGGTCATTTACACAAAGTTCAACGGGAAAATACTCGGAGGAGCGCGCCGATGGATTCTGGTCGGCGGTCAATCCTTCCAACCGTCGGAATTCGCCAAGATCGCCCTGATCTTCTGCATTGCCGGATACCGTTCATTCATACTTCGCTTACGGAGGAAGGGACATCTCGTCTGTAAGACACCACGCGGACAGTCTTATATGAATGCGATATTTGACATCGTACTTCCCGTCGGCCTGGTAATGCTTTGCTTGATTTTTGTATTCCTGCAACCCCATATGTCCTTCTTTGTCATCATGCTTGTGTTGCTATTCATCTGCCTTCTGGTATCCAAGATCCCTCTCAAGTCCTGGATCGACGGCGGTCTGATGCTATTGCTGCTCGCCTTGATCGGCGGTAATATTTTCATGGGAGTGACGTCTTTTGAGCAGAAAGAACAACTTCTCGGTAATTATGATCACGTCCTTACACGATTAAATATCTTCTCGACGATGACCAGCGAGGAAGAGGCGGACGCTGCGACCGAAGAGAAAGCCAGTGATAACGATGTGTTTCAGAGTCGACAGTCACAGATTGCGATCGGGTCGGGAGGACTTCTGGGCGTCGGCTTCGGCAGCAGCCGTCAGAAGTACCAGTACCTGCCGGAAGCGCATAACGACTATGTCTTTGCGATCGCGTGTGAAGAGCTGGGCTTTGTCGGAGGGGTGTTAATTATCCTTCTCTTTTTCCTGTTCTTTATCGGCGGAATCTCCGTCGCTTTTCGAGCGAGAAATGACTTCACGCGAATTATGTGTATCGGGTATACGTGTCTGATTACGATTCAAGCGTACTTCAATATTGCCGTTGCCGTCGGCGTAATTCCGCCGACCGGAATTACGTTGCCGTTCTTCAGTTACGGCGGGACGGCGAATCTCTTCTTCCTGATCGCTGTCGGCATCATCCTGGCCATCTCACGAACCGGAGTGGAACGCAAGACGCTGACGGTACTTACGTGATGCGAAATCGAGGTGAACTATGAGTATACGAGTTTTATTGGCGGGCGGCGGGACGAGCGGACACGTTCACCCCGCATTGGCGATCGCGGACCGGATCCGGGCGGTTGACCCGGAGAGCGTTATTGAGTTCTGCGGGACAAGCCGAGGGATTGAGAGTGATCTCGTCCCGAAGGCGGGATATACGTTTCACGTCATCCGCGCGCGGGGGATCCCGTCACGGCCGTCTCGAAAACTTTTTCTCGCCCTTGCCGATATGGCGGCCGGTCGTCGCGCCTGTCTCCGACGGATACGCGATTTCCGTCCGGACATCGTGATCGGAACCGGAGGATACGTCTGTACGCCGCTGGTGAGCGCCGCGCATGCGATGCGTATCCCGGTATTGCTGCACGAGCAGAACGCGTTTCCGGGTCGATCGAATCGCATGATGTCAAGAAACGCCGCGGTTGTGTGCACGGGCTTCCCGGACACGGAGTCTTTTTTCTCCCATGCGGGAAAAGTTGTCTACACCGGAAATCCGGTTAAGGAAATATTCTTCCAGATGAATCGGGCGCAGGCCAGGCGCGATCTCGGCCTGGCCGATGATGTGTTCCTTGTGCTCGCGATGGGAGGAAGTCTCGGTGCGAGAACGATAAATGACGCAGTTAGTGCCCTGGCGGACGCGAAACTTCCGGAGAACACAAAGATTGTGCTGTCTGCCGGTCGTCAGCAGCACGCGGAATTGATCGGAAAACATCCGAATACGTCGGGGAAACTCGAAATTCTCGAATACATCTATAATCCGGAAGTTTATATGGCGGCCTGTGATCTGATGATCTGTCGCGCCGGAGCCATTACCTGCGCGGAGATCGCGGCTCTCGGCATACCGTCGATTATGATCCCGTATCCATTCGCCGCGGGTGACCACCAGACATCAAATGCTGCGTCGTTTGCGAATCAGAATGCATCTGTTATGATGAAGGACAATCAAGTAACAGCTGCCTCGTTGGCCGATGTCGTCGCGACTCTCTATGCGGATCGTTCGCGTCTCTCGGCGATGGGCGATGCGGCGAGACGACTGGCCTGCCCGGATGCGGCGGCGGACATCGTTCGTGAGGTAATGCAAGTTTGCGAGAACCGGAGGAAACCGAAGACGTGAATATGCGGGATCTGGAGGATGAGCGGATCCTTGATGACATATCGTCATCAGACACAGAGGGACGATCGGGTGATGCCAAAGCGCATCCGTATCGCTTGCCGCTGTGTTTGGGCGTCCTGATCCTGCTTCTGATTGCTGCGATTCTTATTTTCGCATTGCCGCAATTCTATGTGCGATCTATACATATATCCGGCAACAGTGTCATCTCTGAGGAAGAAATATTACGAGACATCCAGATTTCGGAAGGAATGCATTTGTTTCGTAACATTGGTGGGGGAATTGTAGAATTATTCTCGTTTCGTTATGGTAATATTGAAAAAGGCCTGCGAGAGAAGTATCCGTACATCAAGGATGTCACCGTACAGATACAATTCCCGTCAGCGGTGAACATTGACATCGAGGAGAGACAAAGAATCGGTTATATCGAGCTTCCGGACGGATACGCCGTGATCGATTTGGACGGCTATGTCGTGGAACTTCAAAGGGGTGCTATTCCTGAAGGCGTGCCCCATATGAAAGGTCTTCCGGTTCGGTCCGCCGTGCTTGGCGAGATGATTGCGTTGGCAAGCCCGAAGGAACTGAATACATGCATCACTGTGCTCGGTGCAGTTCTGGCCGCGGATGACAACAAGGAGACGGACAGCGTCTTCTCCCTGATGCGCAATATCCGGTCGATACGCAGCGTCGGCATCGATACGGTTTTCCTTACGGTTCTGCTTCCGACAAACGGTCGGGAATTGACGGTACAGTTGGGTTCTTTGAAGGACGTCGCCGCAGATATGACCTGGTTACGGTATGCCGTGGAGCAGGGAGCCTTCGACAATGCGGGTGACGGATATCTGGATATGTCGGGCGAGGATAACACCTTCAGCCCGGTCGGGTGAAGGAGGAAGTATGCTGCCTCTTCTGGGTCTTCTGATCGGATTGATACTTGGACTTTTTCTGGACGTTGACATACCTTCGCAGTATTCGACGTACGTTGCCGTAGCGATTCTTGCAACCATCGATTCGATTATGGGTGCCATCGTCGCGGATATGAAGAAGGAGTTTAACGCCAGGTTGTTCATTACCGGCCTTCTGGGCAACGGAGTCATTGCCGTCGCAGTGGCCGCACTCGGAGATCAGTTGAATCTGCCGCTCAATCTTGCGGCGGTATTCGCCTTCGGGAACCGGATATTCTTGAATTTCTCCGTGATTCGCAGACTTCTTCTGGAGAAATATGATCGGTATAAGGCGGGGAAGAACGCTCCGGTTTCCGGGATCAAATCCAATGGGGATTTATCCGCCGAAGAAGAGAAAGACTCGTAACACAATTGAAACAATCGTACAAATTCTCTTGATTGACCACTATATTTAGTGTAAAATCAGGTAAATTGGCACAAAACATACGATAAATGGACAACGTTTGCTGAAATGTTATTGAAATAAATGGAGGGTATTGATATGTCAGATTACAGACTGGGTTTCTCGATGGAGGAAGAGCCGTTTGCCGCGATTAAGGTTGTCGGCGTCGGAGGCGGCGGCTGTAACGCCGTTGACCGGATGATTGACAGTGCCGTCCAGGGTATAGATTTCATCTCCATCAACACGGACCATCAGGCTCTGGCCCGGTCTAAGGCGCAATCCCGAATTCAGATCGGTGAGAAGATTACCCGAGGCTTGGGCTGCGGAGCCGATCCGAGCATCGGTGAGAAGGCTGCCGAAGAGTCCAAGGATGAGATTGCGCAATCGATTCGCGGGACGGACATGTTATTCGTAACCGCAGGAATGGGCGGCGGCACAGGTACGGGTGCTGCTCCTGTTGTCGCACAGATTGCCCGTGAACTCGGTATTCTTACCGTAGCGGTCGTAACCAGACCTTTCCGATTCGAAGGTCCCCGCCGGGCGCAGAACGCCGAACGAGGAATCCGCGAGATTGAGAAGTATGTCGATTCTCTGATTATCGTTGCCAATGATAAGCTTCTTGAGATCACCGATGAAGATACGTCGATTGACGATGCCTTTAACATGGCGGATCAGGTTCTTAAGTTCGGTGTTGCCGGTATTTCTGATCTGGTTGCGATTCCCGGTCTCATTAACCTTGACTTGGCGGACGTTCGCCGTGTCATGACCAATGCCGGTGTATGTCATATGGGTATCGGTCGCGCTTCCGGGGAGAACCGTGCCGCAACGGCCGTGAAGCAGGCGATTAACAGCCCGCTTCTGGATACGACGATTGAGGGTGCCCGCGGTGTTATCATCAATTTCACCGGCGGCCGCAACATGAAGCTTCATGAGATTGACGAAGCCGCGTCGGTTGTACGCGATGCCGTTTCAAGCGATGCCGATATCATCGTCGGTGCCGTCATTGATCCGACTCTGGAGGACGAGATCATGATAACAGTGATCGCTTCCGGTTTTGAGCGTGCGGACCAGCCGCAGAGCTTCCGCCCTGTGACATCGATTATCTCCCGCAGTAATCCGCCGGTGACCGCCGTACGTGAACCGGTTATTCCGCAGAACACAGTGCCCTCGTTTGCCTCCAGGCAGGAAGAAGCGCCCGCTCCCAAGCGACAGCCGGAAATGCCGCAGTTCCTGTTCGGAGACCCCGAACAGCAGAGACAGGCGTCCGCGCCCGTGATCAAGCCGTATCAGCCGCAGGAGGCTCCGGTCTCCGAGCCCGCGCCTTATTTCCCGCCGAGTGCTGCGCCGTCACCGTCGTATGCGCCTCCGTCAGGATATCCGCAGCATTCGCAGGGATACCCGCAGCCTGCTCCCTATCAACCGGCACCGACACGTGAGCCCGCTCCGTATCAGCCTGCACCGTCCGCCGGACGCCCGCAGCCGAATGTTGCGCCGACCCGTCCTTCTCGCAACGCACCTCCCGCTCCCGAGTCGGGAAGGCCGCAGGAGAAGAAGAACCGCATTTTACCGTGGTTTTTGACGGACAATGATAATGCGGATGAGTAACGTTATATGAAGTGCCCGTTTTGTGGACACGACGAAGACCGTGTCATAGATTCCCGGCCGGCGGAAGAAGGTGCCGCAATCCGCAGACGCAGAGAGTGCAGCGGATGTCAGGCGCGTTTCACGACCTACGAGAAGATTGAGACTTTACCTCTTCTTGTTGTGAAGAAGGATGGGACGCGAGAGCCGTTTAACCGGGAGAAGATTCTTAAGGGACTTCTCAAGGCATGCGAGAAGAGACCTGTGTCCAACGACCAGCTTCTTGAACTGCTCTCTTATGTGGAGGCACGCGTACAGTCATCGGCAAATCGGGAGATCTCGTCGCAAGATGTCGGTGAACTCGTAATGCAAAGGCTCAAGGACATCGATGAAGTCGCCTACGTGCGATTTGCGTCGGTGTACCGGCAGTTTAAGGATGTCAATTCTTTTCTCGAGGAACTCAACGAAATGTTGAAGAAGTCGTGAGGTGCATCGTATGAAGAAGGTTCTTGTCGTAGATGACGATCCGAATATTGTAGAAGTGCTGCGACTGTATTTCGATAAGGACGGCTTTGCCGTCATCAGTTGTCTTACGGGCGAGAGAGCCTTCGATACATTTATTGTCTCTCAACCGGATATCGTGATTCTGGATCTGATGCTCCCCGGGCGCGACGGATATGATATCTGTCGCGAGATTCGCAAAGTTTCCGACACCCCGATCATCATGCTGACCGCACGCACCGATACCCTTGACAAGGTGGTAGGACTCGAGCTTGGCGCGGATGATTATGTTCAGAAACCCTTCGAGCCCAAGGAGCTTCTCGCTCGCGTTAAGGCCGTATTGCGCCGCGTCGAGAAGAAGGAAGATTCCGTATTACCTCCCGTTGAGCAGAAGGAAGCCAGTGAGGTCGTGACGTATCAGGGGCTCACGATCGATAAGGCTCGATACGCGGTTTCTGTCGATGACAAAGAGATCGAGATGCCGCCTAAGGAGCTGGAACTTTTGTTCTTTCTCGCTTCGCATCCGAACCGCGTTTTTACGCGCGAACAACTTCTGGAGAACGTATGGGGGTATGATTTTTACGGAGAATCCCGTACGGTCGACGTTCATGTCAAACGTATCCGCGAGAAGATCGAAGACGTCACCAAGGTGGTTAACTGGCAGATCAAGACTGTCTGGGGCGTGGGATACAAGTTTGAGACGAACCTTTCGTAGTTTGAAACGATGAGGCAGTTGCCGATATGACAGAAGAGAAGAAGGGGCGATCCGTCTACTATCGGACGATCATTTCGCTTGCGCTTTGCACCATCTTGATTTTCGCGATTCTCTGCGTGATTTACTACCAGCAGACATCGCAGACGATTGTTTCCGAACGCTCGGATTCGCTGTATCGGTCTGCCAAAAATGCGGCGGATGGATACAAGCTGATATCGGAGAAGGTTACAGATCCCAACGAACTCAATGCGATGGCAAGTACGTATATTTTCGCTCTCGCCGAAACAGCAGACTCATTTGCCTGGTATGTCGAGAGCGACGGAGAGATCTCCTACGCGACGGATATTCCAAACCAGGCCGTCACACAGCTCAGTCATATTGAGAACACATATTATATGACCGGAATCCAACGACGAGGTTTGACGGATAGTTCCGCGGGCGGCGTGATCCTCGGTACGCAGAACGGCTTGTTCTCCGACCCTCGCAACGTCTGGATTTCTGCAGCCTATCCGTTGAACGATGACGGAAAATTTCTTATTCTTCATTATCCGGTAGACCTCGAGCAGGAGACATTTACAATGCTTTTTAAGGCATTGGCGATGCCGGTCCTGATTTCTTTTGCCATCGCGCTCGTCCTGTTTACCTTAATGACCCGGTCGCTCTTACGACCGATACGTCTTCTGTCGGATGTCGCCCGTCGGGTGAAGAACGGTGATCTGTCGGCGCGTATTATTTTGCCCGAACATGAACGAGAGACGCCGATGCAGTTTGCGATCAACGATGAATTGACCGTTATGGTTATGGCGGTGAATGAGATGATCGACCGTCTCGAGCGACAGGAGAATGACCGCAAAGTGTTTATCTCCAGTATCGCTCACGATTTACGGACGCCGCTGACTTCGATCAAGGGATTCTTGACGGCGATGCTTGACGGCACGATCCCGCCGGAACAATTTGAACATTATCTTGCCATCACGAAGCAGGAAGCGGATCGAATCGGATCGTTGATGACATCGATGACAGAGGCGTCGTCTCTCGGAAGGCTGGATGCGTTGAAGATTACTTCCTTTGACATTCATGAGATGATTCACGAGAGTCTCGTCGGGCTCGAAGGTATGCTGCGCGAAAAGAATCTCGGAGTACAGCTCGAAGAAGATAAGAATGAAGGCCGGCCCCTCTATGTGTCTGCCGACAGAGAAGCGATCGCACGCGTGGTCCATAACCTGATCATGAACGCAATCAAGTTTACGAATCACAGCGGAGATATTGCGATAACGACCAGGCGGCTTCCGAAGAAGGGCAAAGTTCTCGTCATCGTGGAAGATTCCGGCCCCGGTATCTCCAAAGACAAGCGATCGCGAATTTTCGAGAGCTTCTACAAGATCGATCCGTCGCGCACCAATCAGGGCTCAGGGTTGGGTTTGTTTATTTGCAAAGAGATTCTTCTTGCCCACAGCCAGACGATCGAGGTGGACGACAGTCCGGCACTGGGCGGAGCCCGTTTCACGTTCTCTCTCTCTGCATCGGAATTTGACGGTGATGTCGAATGAAGAAGAGAGCAGAGATCACGAGGATTCTTACCGGTCTTACTGATTTATATCCGGATGCCGAATGCTCATTGGACAACGACGGGGACCCGTTTCACCTCTTTGTCGGAGCGATTCTATCGGCGCAATGCACGGACAAACGGGTCAATGAGACAACCCGGACATTATTTATTGATTATCCCGACCCGCAGGCCTTTGCCGCCGAATCCGAGGAAGTCATCGGCCGAAGGATCAAGAGTTGCGGTCTTTACAACGCCAAAGCCAGAGCGCTTGTCCGTTCGAGCGCGATCCTTCTCGCGAAATACGGCGGAGGAATTCCGGCGGATCGCGAGGCGCTGGAAGAACTGCCCGGTGTCGGTCGCAAAATCGCCAATCTGATGCTCGGAGAGATTTACAAGATTCCGGCGGTCGTCGTGGATACGCACTGCGCCCGTGTCGCCGTTCGTCTCGGCCTGTCCGATAAGACAACGCCGGCGGGTATCGAAAAAGACCTGATGGCTTGCGTGCCCCGTGAGCATTGGATTACACTGGGGCATAGACTTGTTGCGCACGGCAGAAACCTGTGCTCCGCAAGACAGCCAAAATGCGAAATATGCCCGCTGCGGGAGGCGTGCTCCTATGCCAAAGCCCAAGACACCGAAAAGCGAACCGGCAAGCGTACCCAAGGACGCTGAATTTCTCGATGCCCCGGTCTCGCTTCTGCCGTCGGTCGCCGCGAAGAGACAGAAGCTTCTCGAGAAGCTATCCGTATACACAATTTCCGACCTGCTTTCCTATTTTCCCAGAGATTACGTTGATTGGACGGATGTAACACCGATCGCGGATCTTCGCGACAAAGAGGTGATGTCGTTTCAGGCAGTCGTACGCCGTAAACCGTCGCTCTTGCGCAAAGGTCATATGTCAATGTTGTCGACGGTCCTTTCTGACCCGACCGGAACGATACGCGTGACCTGGTTTAATCAGCCGTATCTCGAAAAAAGGCTGGAAAAGGGCGAAACTTTCTGTTTCCGCGGAAAGATCCGAAGAGACGGGAGCGTTTTCGACGTGACGAATCCCGCGATCCAAGCAGCAAAGGAAGGTGTGACGCCGGAGATATTGCCGCTTTACCCTCTGACAAAAGGTCTTTCGCAGGGTGTGTTACGGCAGGTGATCGCGTCCGCGACCGAGAAGGGGGTTCCTCTGATTCCCGAGGTCTTGCCGCCTGCGATTCTCGCCGCCGAGTCATTGTGTGACGTCGGTTATGCCTATGAGATGATCCACCGCCCCACGTCCTGGGAAGCCGAGCGAAAGGCCAGAGAACGTCTGGTCTATGAAGAGCTCTTTCTCGTTCAGGGCGGGTTGCGCTACATGAAGAATAAGAAACGCGGCGTCGAGAAGTCTTATCGCATTCTTATCGGGGAAACAGAGAAGAAGCGCATGGCCTCGGTCGTCCATGCTTTGCCCTTTGAACTGACGCAGGATCAGAACAAAGTCATCACGGCTATCCTTCAAGACATGAAGAAGGAATCCCCGATGAATCGGCTGATTCAAGGCGATGTCGGATCGGGAAAGACCGTCGTCGCCGCCGTGAGCATACTTGCCTGTGCGCTTTGCGGGAAACAGAGCGTTCTTCTGGCGCCGACATCCATTCTTGCCGCTCAGCATGCGGCGACGCTCGGACGCCTCTTCGCGCCGGCAGGCATAGCCGTCGCACTTCTTCTCGGAAGCACTTCCGCCGCCGAGAAGAAGCGTATTCGAACCGGGCTGGCCAATGGTCAGATCGCTGTTCTTGTCGGGACACATGCGGTATTATCCGAGAAAATCTGCTTTGATGCGCTCGCCTTAACCGTGACCGACGAGCAGCACCGCTTCGGCGTACGGCAACGGGCAACTTTTCTGGATCGCGAAATGCGCAGCCCCCATACACTCGTTATGTCGGCGACACCCATACCGCGCACGCTCGCGCTGATTCTCTACGGAGATCTGGATATCTCCGTCATACGGTCGATCCCGGCGGGACGAATTCCCATAGAGACCTACACTGCTTCCTATGCCGAAGAGGAGCGTGTGTTCGCACTCGTTCGCAAACAACTCGACGAAGGGCGGCAGGTGTATTTTGTCTGCCCGACAATTGACGAGGAAACTCATTTGGACGAAGATTTTTCCGATGAGTCCGAACCCGGTATGATCTCGGCAACGGCACTTTTCGAGAGGCTTCGGACCGAGGTTTTTCCCGCTGAAGGGGTCGGGCTTCTTCACGGCGGCTTGAGATCTTCGGATAAGGATCTCGTCATGCGGCGATTCATCGAAGGAGAGAGTAAGATCCTTGTCTGTACGACGGTTGTCGAGGTCGGTGTCGACAATCCGAACGCGACGCTCATGGTGATCGAGAATGCCGAACGTTTCGGACTCTCGCAGCTGCACCAGTTGCGTGGTCGCGTCGGTCGCGGACAACATCGCTCCGTATGTGTCCTGATGAGCGATAAGAGATCGGGCGTCTCCGGAGAACGGTTGAAGACGCTGTGCAAGACGACGGACGGATTTCAAATCGCCCGTAAGGATCTGGAACTTCGCGGCCCCGGGGATTTTTTCGGTACGAGGCAGCACGGAATTCCTGCGCTTCGCATCGCAAACTTGTATCGGGACACGGATGTGCTGTCCCGGGTAACACTTGCTCTTGACGATATCTACGCGGAGGATCCGCTCCTTGAACTGCCTTCGCACAGAAATCTTCCGGAGGCCTTCCTGCGCCGGTTCGGAAACCGGCTCGAGCATCCTTCTTTATAGAAGAACAAGAGACCGGCTTTCCCCCATCGCCGGTGAGAAAGGAATTTTATGCCGAGAGTAATTTCAGGCCGCTTCGGTGGCATACCTCTTGCGGCTCCGGCCGGAGAGAAGACGAGACCGACGACGGACAAGGTGAAGGAAGCGCTGTTCTCCATCCTTCAGGCACGCATTCCGGACGGACGATTTCTCGATCTTTTTGCGGGAAGCGGTCAAATGGGAATTGAGGCGGTCAGCCGCGGCGCTCGAAAAGCGGTTCTTGTTGACAGCGGAAACGAAGCCGCCGGAGTCATCCGTAAAAATATCGCTAAGCTCGGCCTGGCCGATGAAGTTCGACTGTTGCGGGCGGACGTTCACCGGTCACTTCGAATTCTCGCGGAAGAAGGCGACGTTTTTGATATAGTTTTCATGGATCCTCCATATCGAGACGCCGTTTCGCATTTTGAATCCATTGCGAAAATCCTTTGTGAGAACCGCATGATTTGTGCGGGAGGTCTCGTGATTCTCGAGCATGCAACGACAGATACCACTCCTGAAAATGTAATGAATTTGACATTGTACAGGCGTTGTAAGTACGGGACGACAATGCTAACATTTTATTCTACAGATACTTATTATGATGGAGGTTTCTGAGCACGTGAGGACGATGATTTTCCCCGGAAGCTTCGATCCGTTTTCGCTCGGACACGTTGATATTGCTCGACGTGCCTCTAAGCTTTGTGACCGCCTGGTCGTGGCTGTCATGAGGAATCGCGCCAAGAATACCGTATTTACCCTTGAGGAACGTGTTGTGATGGCGCGGATGTGTCTTATGGATCTCCCGGGCGTTGAGGTGATCGCTTATGATCGCCTTCTGGTCGATCTTTTTCGCGAGGTAGACGCGTGTTCGGTCGTCCGCGGACTACGGAGTGAATCGGATTTTCGCAATGAGGCAGAGATGGCGGCTGCGAATCGACTCCTTTGTAAGGGCTACGAAGTCATCCTCTTGCCATGTCAATCCGACTTGGCATATACGAGCTCCTCGGTCATCCGTGAGGTGGCTTATTACGGCGGAGATATATCCGGTATGGTGTCATCCGAGATTGTTGATCGGGTGAAGCAGAAACTGATGGAAAGGAACGCGCAGAGTTGATGGAGGATCCAGGCATGCACGAGAATCTTCGGCAGGGTAAATCCGGAGAGACGGATTTGATCGAACTGCTTGATCAGCTGACGGAAACCGTTCGACAGGCGAGAAGTATTCCTTTCTCCGATAACTGCATCCTCGACCGCGAGGATGTCTTGTATTGGATTAACCAGATACGCGAGAATCTGCCGGAAGAGATCCATCAGGCTAGATGGCTTCTGGAGCAGAATCGACAGGTTGTCGCGAGTGCCCGCCAGAAGGCGGAGAGTATACTTCGCGAGACCGAACAGCGTTCGGCCATTATGATTAATGAGCATGAGATCACACTTCGAGCCAGAGAGATGGCGCAGGTGACGATTGATCAGGCGAATCAGACCGCCTGGCAAATTCGCATGGCGACCAATGACTATGCGAGGGCAAGGCTTTCGGAACTCGAGAATCAATTGACTGAGATACTCGTCAAGGTGCAGAAGAATAAGAAGGAACTCAAGTAATTTAGCTGATGATCCGGAGGTGACCTATGCTTCTCGGCATTCGCATCCGCAATTATTCCATTTTCTCAGACAGTAAAGCAGGTATTTTACCGGAAGATTTAGAACGGGATGTAGAGGATCCGACGTCGATCATGTCAGCCGGTCTTCAACCTGCCTTTGCATTTGCGAACCTGACGGCTTTTATCGGCAGAAATGCGACCGGTAAGAGCTCTTTTTTTGATGCCCTGTCCTTCCTTTGCGACTGTACGACGATGGGATGTCCCCAGGCGTCCATTCAAAAGGGCCGACAAGGTTACAACAAACTCTTGCATGAGAAAGATCTCGCGATGTCATTCGAATGTCTCTTTTTACTAGCGAGTACAAACGGTGACCTTTCGCCCGAGGGAGTCTATGTGTATTATGCGGTCGATTTTGATTGCGACGCGTATGGTCGCCCGTACTATGCGAAGGAGAGGATGGAGAGAATTCGGAAGAATTCATCCGGAGAATCCGAACATCAGATGCTTCTCGACCTGACCGACGGAACAGGGACGGTCTTTTGCGGAGGACAAAGCATTCCCGGAGGCGTCACGGACAAGCGGGTATCCGCGGTAAGATCTTACGGAGCTCTTGTATCGTGTCCGGAACTCTCCTCTGTGTACCGGGAGATTTCTCATTGGTACTTCTGCTGTTTCTCTTGCGAGACCGCGAAAAAAGGCAACGGGACGACGGTGGCGCCCGGCGGACACAAACATCTGAATACTACGGGATCCAATCTCGAGAACGTCCTGCAATACTATCTTTCGGAGGACAAAGATCGTTACGAAGAGGTCATCCGACATATCGGAGACAAGATCCCCGCGATCCGCAAATCTGCCTCTTCACTGCCGGCATCCTTCCGGAAGAGTCCGGATAAACTGTTCCTCTACCTCTTGCTCCTGGCGGACCCGACACCTAGGCCGTTAATCTGTGTGGAGACGCCGGATATGGGTCTGTATCATGATATGGTCGATGTTCTGGCCGCGGAGTTCCGCGACTATTCCATGCGTTATCCGTTCTCGCAGATCATGTTCACCACACATAATCCGTATATTCTGGAATCGCTGGCTCCTCATGAGGTCTGGGTATTCAAACGCTTCGAGGAGGAAGAGAATCAGGTAGGCATAGCGTGTGCCGGTGCCGTGCCGATCGTTTCCGAGATGTACCGGCAGGGCGTCGGGATGGGCGCCATCTGGTATGCGGGACATTTTGACGAATAAGGATGGCGGGAAGAGATGCATTTTGAGGTGCTGACAGAGGACAAGTCCGGTGGAATTGTCGTTGAGACGCTGATTCGTAAAATGGCGCAGTCGCGATTTTCGGACTTCACGCTTTCTTTGCGGCCGCATCGGGGTAAGGGAGATCTCCCGGAGAATCCATACGCGAAGCCGGGACGTTACGCGTCGGGCCTTCTGGATCTGCTGCCGGCAAAGCTTCGCGCCTATGACCGGGTATACGCCGGCTCCGACTTCACCCTTGTTGTGATTATGGATTCTGACAATCTTCCTTTTGCGGAGATTCATGATATGCTTGCCGTACACGCTTTGCGTTATGCTCCGGGTCTTTCCCATGTGATCGGTGTCTGCGTCGAGGAAACAGAGTCATGGCTTCTGGCAGATCGCAAAGCGATTCTGGCGGCGTATCCCGATGCGGATCGACGTGTCTTGTCCGCCTATGAACAGGACAGCGTCTGCGGTACCTGGGAGGTGCTCTGTCACGCGATTCTTCGAGAGAGAGCACCCTCGTTGATCCGGGTCGGGTATCCCGCGATCGGACAGTACAAATATGAATGGGCCGAGAAGATCTCGCCTTACCTTGACCCGGCGAGCAATTTGTCTCCGAGTTTTCTTGCATTCGCTCGCGAATTTACCGCGGTCATGCGATACGCGGAGAGGAAGAACGCATGATCAACGAGATACCGACGTCGGCATACATACACATTCCGTTCTGTGAGAGCAAGTGCGGTTATTGTGACTTTGTATCCTATGCAGGCAGAAAAGACCGGATGGACGATTACGTCGAAGCGGTTTGCGAGGAAATCCGGAGAACTTGCCGGACGAGCGAAAAGAAAATTCCCCTCTCGACGGTTTACTTCGGCGGAGGGACTCCGAGCTGCATGAAGTCCCAGTCTCTGGTTCGTATTCTTGACACTCTCTCTTCCGTCTGCGGATTTACGCCGGACGCAGAGATTACAATCGAAGCCAATCCGGGCACGGTGACGCGGGAGTCCCTTGCGGAAATGCGAGCTGGAGGATTCAATCGGATCTCCTTTGGCGTACAGAGCTTCTCTGACAGGCTTCTTCGCGCGATCGGCCGGATACATACCGGTGACGATGCGCGAACCGCAATTCAGGCTGCGCGGGAAGCGGGATTCACAAATATCAGCGGTGACTTAATGACCGGACTTCCCGGACAGACAATGGGGGATGTGCTGGATTCTCTTACGAAGCTCATCACACACGGTGTCGAACACGTATCCGTTTACGCGCTGTCGATCGAGGAAGGAACGCCGTTTTTTGCCAAATATGCGAAAGATGACGATGCTCTGCCGTCGGACGGCGACGAGCGGGAGATGTATCATAGAGTCGTGCATGAACTCGAAATCAATGGATATCATCGATATGAGATCAGCAATTTCTGTAAACCCGGAAGGGAGAGCCGTCACAATACGGTGTATTGGAACGCGCTGCCCTATTACGGTTTCGGTTGCGGGGCACACGCGTACCGGGAGGGTATTCGCCGTGGAAATACGACAGATCTCGAGACCTATATTCGTGTTATGACCCAGGAGGGTTCGAATCCGGAGGACGCAGTCAGCGAGGAAGAAGAGATCTGCCCGGAGGAAGCCGCCGCCGAGGCAATGCTCCTCGGCTTTCGGATGACCGTGGGTATTGACGAGGATGTTTTTCGCCGACGATTCGGCTATCTGCCGAGGGAGCGGTTCGGCAACGAGTTGCAAGATCTACTTGAGAAAAATCTTATCGTCGAAACATGCGGCATATATAGGTTGTCCGAACGCGGATTCGATTTTGCGAACGAAGTTTTTCGCGCCTTTGTCGGATTGGGCGAGTAGTTTTTAACGGCAGCGCACGCTCGTATTTTTCGCGTGAATGAACGAAGAACTTACGGCAAATCTTGCTTCGAAAAAGCCGCAGAATTTTCTTGTCATTTCGTTTGACATTCCTTGACTATCATGTTACATTGTTTTTAGCACTCGCCCACATCGAGTGCTAAGCATTTTTCGTGAGCGGAAGGAGGAACGATTATGGCTCTGGATTATCGCAAACAGAAGATTCTTCAGGCGATCGTCGATGATTATATCGAGACGGCCGAACCTGTGGCATCCAAGGCACTCGTCGCCCGCCATGACTTCCAGCTCAGCTCTGCCACGGTTCGCAACGAGATGGCGGACTTAGAAGAACTCGGGTATTTGGAGCAGCCGCACACCTCCGCAGGACGTATCCCATCAGATAAGGGTTATCGCGAGTATGTAGACTCGCTGATGCATGTCGACACATTAACACCTCAGGAAGAGAATGTGATCCGGCACCGGATCACGGAGAGTTTCCAGGAGATCAGCGGCCTGTTGCGCAACGCTTCGAGTGCCCTGGCGGAGAATACCGGATATGTATCTCTCGCTCTTACGCCGCGACTTCGCAAGAGCTACCTCACACAGCTCAAGATGTTGATGATCGAGCCGGGCAAGGTTCTCGTTGTTGTCGTACTCTCCGCCGGTGTTGTGAAGGATAAGATTGCCCGCGTGCCGGATTTCCTTTCTGCCGAACAGTTGTATACCGTCTCCAAGGCCGTCGAGAGCGGTCTTTGCGGACGTCCCCTTGAAGAGATCTCTCTGATCACGGTGACATCGGCTGTTAAGGGGACGAATATCCCGGACATGCTTCTGAACCAGATCCTCTATGAGACGTACACGGCGATAAAGCAGGCGGATAATCTCGAGGTCTACATGGATGGGACCAATCAGATGCTCTGTTACCCGGAGTTCCATGATAATTCCCGTGCGCGGAATCTTTTCGATACGTTGACGAAGGACGGCATGATCGCCGGCTATGTTACAGAGGTGGCGGAGAACCAGCCGACACCCAAGTTCATGATCCGCATCGGACAGGAGATTCAGCTCGAGGGTTTGAAGGACTGCAGCTTTGTCACGACGACATATCACGTCGGGGACCGGATCGCCGGGAATATCGGCGTTATCGGACCGAAGCGAATGGACTACGCCAAGGTCATCTCGCAAATCAATTTCGTGCGGACCACGATGGATGAACAACTCAAGATACTGAAGAATACAGACGGAGGTCAAGAGGAATGAAGAGAGCCGCGAACAAAGACAAGGAGCACGGGAAGAAGCCCGTTTCGCCGGAGAACGAATCGGTGGCAGAGAATAGCGCCGACATGAATGCGACGGCTGCGGAAGGTGACGGCACATGCTGTGACGATCAGACGTCAGATCCCCGGGATGCCGAACTTTGCGAGTTGAAGGATCGATACATGCGCCTTTTGGCGGAGTATGACAATTTTCGCAAGCGCTCACAGAAGGAGAGAGAATCTCTTTATACGGAGGCGGTTTGCGATGTAGCGAAGGAATGGCTGTCTGTCCTCGATAATTTCGAGAGAGGGCTTGCTTATATGAGAGAGAATCCGGACACGACAACCCCGGCAGCCACGGAGGGAATGGACAGGATCTATCAGCAGACGCTCGACGTCATGACGAAGCTCGGCGTAGAGGTGATCTGCTGCGAGACCGGTACGCCGTTTGATCCCAACCTCCACGCGGCGGTCGCTCACATAGATGACGATTCACTCGACGAACAATCGGTCGCCCAGGTGTTCCAGAAGGGATACAGAAAGGGTGACAAGATCTTACGACATACGATGGTTCAAGTTGCAAATTAATATAAAGGAGAATTGTTATGGAAAACATGTTACCGAAATCAACTCTGGTACCTACTGTTATTGAATCGACAAACCGCGGCGAGAGAGCTTACGATATTTATTCGCGTCTTCTGAAGGAGAGAATTGTCATCCTTTCCGAAGAGGTCAACTATGTGACGGCCAGTCTGATCACAGCGCAGCTTCTTTTCCTTGCGGCGGAAGATCCGGATAAAGATATCCAGTTCTATATCAACAGTCCCGGCGGATCTGTTTCGGACGGCCTGATGATTTTCGATACGATGCAGCACATCAAGCCCGACGTTCAGACGATCTGTATGGGTATGGCGGCTTCGATGGGAGCCTTCCTGCTTGCGGCCGGTGCCAAGGGTAAGCGCTTTATTCTGCCGAATGCAGAGGTTATGATCCACCAGCCGTCGGGCGGAGCTCAGGGTCAGACGACGGACATTCAGATTGCGGCGCAGCACATTCAGAGAACAAAGGACAGACTTAATAAGATCCTCGCCGAGAGAACGGGTCAGCCGATCGAGCGGATCGCGCAGGATACCGACCGTGACAATTGGATGACAGCGGAAGAAGCAGTCGAGTACGGCATCGTGGATCAGATCATGGAAACCAAAGCATAAGGATGAGAATCGGAGGATAAGAATATGGCAAAGGTAATAGGAATTGACTTAGGAACAACAAACTCTTGCGTTGCAGTTATGGAGGGAAGCGAAGCTGTCGTTATCCCGAATCCGGAGGGCAACCGCACGACACCGTCCGTCGTCGCATTCTCCAAGACCGGCGAGCGTCTGATCGGACAGGTCGCCAAGAGACAGGCGGTTACGAATCCCGACCGTACGGTACAGTCCATCAAGCGCGAGATGGGATCTAACTACAAAGTAAGCATCGACGATAAGCAGTACTCTCCGCAGGAGATCTCCGCAATGATTCTGACGAAGCTCAAGAGCGATGCGGAAGCGTATCTCGGACAACCGGTCACGCAGGCTGTCATTACGGTTCCCGCGTACTTCTCTGACGCACAGCGTCAGGCCACGAAGGATGCCGGCCGTATCGCCGGACTCGATGTACTGCGTATTATCAACGAGCCGACGGCCGCATCGCTTGCCTATGGTCTCGATAAGGAAACCGATCAGAAGATTCTCGTCTTCGATTTAGGCGGCGGAACCTTCGACGTATCAATTCTGGAGATCGGCGACGGTGTCTTTGAAGTTCTCGCGACAGCCGGAAACAACCGACTCGGCGGAGATGACTTCGACAACAAGATCGTGGATTTCCTCGTTGAATCCTTCAAGAAGGATCAAGGTGTGGATCTTCGCAATGACCGTATGGCGATGCAGCGTCTTCGTGAAGCCGCAGAGAAGGCCAAGATTGAACTGTCCGGCGTAACGACGTCAAACATCAACCTCGCCTACATCACGGCGGATGCCACCGGTCCGAAGCACCTCGACATGACACTGACGCGTGCGAAGTTTGATGAGCTGACAAGAGATCTGGTTGAGAAGACGATGGAGCCTGTTCGCCGCGCGATGAGTGATGCCGGCATGACGCCGAGCGATATTCAGAAGATCCTTCTGGTTGGCGGATCGACGAGAATTCCTGCGGTACAGGATGCCGTTAAGAAGTATTTTGGCAAGGATCCCTTCAAGGGAATCAATCCCGATGAGTGCGTCGCTGTCGGCGCCGCTATCCAGGCGGCCGTTCTGACGGGCGACGTCAAGGGACTGCTCCTGCTCGACGTCACTCCTCTTTCCCTTGGTATCGAGACCATGGGCGGCGTTTTCACCAAGATGATCGAGCGCAATACGACCATCCCGACAAAGAAGAGCCAGGTCTACTC